>ENA-OQDC01001555-OQDC01001555.1-human-gut-metagenome-genome-assembly--contig:-NODE-1555-length-11159-cov-3.843093_pt1 | contig 11159 bp, 14 predicted proteins | sample MGYA00242770_ERZ504601 | MGnify/ENA primary metagenome ERZ504601 (study PRJEB26092, sample SAMD00036305) | human gut metagenome | host: Homo sapiens | study: EMG produced TPA metagenomics assembly of...
CTGTTATCCAGCTGCTGAGGCCGGTGATTTCGGCGTTGATCTGCAATTCATCAACATGCGCTAAGCATTCGTCCACGGTTTTGGAGAAGAGTGGAGCAAAATGACAGAACACAAAGACTTTGACAAAAAGAAAATCAATGACGGCGAGCTGCAGAAGTATTCCGGAAGCTACAGCGAGGAAGGCCTGCTGCATAAAAATCAGCCGCTACGGTGCCCACATCGGCATCGAGCTGCTGTATAAGGTCGTGCAGCTGTGGTGCGTACTGCAGAAGCCTGAGGTTCCTGCGAAGGAAAAGGCGTTGATTATGGGAGCTTTGGGGTATTTAATCGCTCCCCTGGATTTTGTGCCGGATATTACGCCGGTGTTGGGATACAGTGATGACCTGGTGGCAATTACCTTTGCGCTGCTGAAGGTGCAGGGGTATATTGATGAAGAGGTTAATGCCAGAGCTAAGGAGCTGTTGGCGAAGGTTTTTGATAAGGATGTCGTTGCGAAGCTGTAATTGCAAGCAAGAAGGCACATTGCTTTACTCACATTTATGAGTAAAGAGTAATGTGCCTTTTGTTTTCAAACTATGCTTTTTGCTTAATATTAAATTGCTGTTGCTCTCTATCTGTTAAATTAACCAGAAAAACACAGCTTTTTTACTCAAAATGTGCTACAATATATTTACGAAAAACGAAGGGAGTGTTTCGTATGTCTGAAGTATCTCAAGAAACTATGATGTTTAAACGTGAGCCGGAAAAGCTGAACGTTGCCGAAACTATAAAAGAAGTATATGCTGCCCTGGAAAAGAAGGGCTATAACCCTGTGGACCAGTTGGCAGGCTACCTGCTGAGCGGTGACCCCACTTATATCACTAGCTTTGAGGACGCACGTACCAAGCTGCGCCGTCATGAGCGCTATGAGCTCATTGAAGAGCTGGTAAAAAAATTATCTGCAGCAGATTAACAAGTAAAAGGAGAAGTTGACTTAATGCGTAAAATGTCCCTTGATGTAGGCACAAGAACTATTGGTATCGCCGTGAGCGATTTGCTGGGCATGATTGCCAACGGCGTGGAAACTATTCATCGTACTACGGAGGAACGCGACTATGCCCGCATTGCCGAGCTGATAGCCGAGCATGAGGTTGATACCTTGGTTGTAGGCTATCCCAAAAACATGAACGGCACTATCGGTGAACGTGCGCAGGCCTGTGAAGCAATGGCCGAAAAGCTCCGCACCATGTTCCCGAAGGTGCAGGTAGTGCTGTGGGATGAACGCCTTAGCACCGTAGCTGCTGAAAAGGTGCTGGTTGATGCGGATTTGCGCCGTAAAAAGCGTAAGAAGGTTATTGATATGATGGCGGCAGTTGTTATTCTGCAAAATTATCTGGACAGCAAGAGCTTTAAAATTTGACAGATAGCGTTACCTATTATACAATATGTTTAGATTAAAATTGAGCTTTTTATTTATTGAGCTATGACGAAAGAGGTGCCTTTATGGAAAAAGACATTAGAGATGAAGAATTAGCAGCTATGCAAGCTGAAGGCGAAGAAGAAGTTATCTGCGTTGTTCTGACTGACGAGCAAGGCAACGAGCACGAGTTCTATCAGGACATGGTTATCACTGTTGATGACAAGCAATTTGCAGTACTGGTTCCGATGGAAGACTGCTGCTGCGAGGATGACGACTGCGATTGCCACGAGCATGATGAAGAAGAAGATACCTGCGTTATCGCACGCATGGACTTTGACGAAAACGGCGAAGCTGTTTACACCGCTCCGACTGACGAAGAATACGAAGCAGTTGCTGCTAAGTATGACGAAATGTTTGAGGACGAGGAGTAATTCACAGGCAATAATTTTACCGGACTTCGGTCCGGTATTTTTATGCGATGTGACGATGTTTTCTGATGGATATAGAAAAGCTGAAAAAGCTGGTGCGCGACAATCCGGTGCAGGCTGCGGCAGGTGCTTTGGCGGTGCTGCTGGTTGCCGGCGTGGTAGCATTTACAATTTATCTTAACGGACAGGGCAATAATAAGGGCTTTGCCGTAGAAGGCTCACGCCTTATTGTTGTCAAGGACGGCATGACTACGGCGGATATCGCCGAGCTGCTGCATGAAAAAAAGCTGGTAAAAAATCCCGCTGCCTTCAAAATGGAGGCGCGCTGGAAGGGACTGGCTACCAAGCTGCAGGCAGGTGCCTACCAGATCGACGGCGGCATGAGCAATCAGCAGATTGTCGATGTTATGGTCAAGGGACGCATCAAACAGGTGCGCTTTACCGTACCGGAAGGCTACAGCGTGGCGAAAACTGCGAAGAAGCTGGAGGCCGAAGGGCTTGGCAGTGCTGATAAGTTTATGGCAGCGGCGAAGGATTATGCGCCTTATCCTTATATGCAGACAGATGACAGCAATGTGCTGTTTAAAGCCGAGGGCTTTATCTACCCGGCAACCTATAATTTCCCGGTGGGAATCAGCGAGCAGGAGATGCTCAAAATGATGGTTGCACAGTTTGATAAGGAAATGCAGAGCAGCGGTATTGCCAAAACTGTGGCAGAACGTAATCTGCCCTTGCGTGATGTTGTCAATATGGCTTCGATGGTGGAGCTGGAGGCAGTTTTTGCCGAGGAGCAGCCGAAAATCGCCGGCGTTTTCCTAAAGCGTGTGGCAATCGGCATGCCTATTCAGTCGGATACGACCATCCAGTATCTTTTGGGAACGCAGAAGGAAGTAGTTACCTTTGCGGATACCAAAATTCAGAGTCCGTATAACACCTACCAAAATCCCGGCTTGCCTCCGGGACCGATTGGAAGTCCGGGACTGACCGCAATTAAGGCGGTGCTGCAACCGGAACAGACAGATTATCTGTACTTTGTTGCGGAAAAGGACGGACACCATCGCTTTACCAAAACCTATGCCGAGCATCTGAAGGCGATTGAGGAAATAGGTTAACAACAGTTTATTACATATTTCTGCGCTGTCAGTGTGGCGGAGCAGAGAAGTGTTTTAAGGAGAATTAATGAGCAGAAACTTAGTTAAACCCGAATTACTGGCACCTGCCGGTAATATGGAAAAAGGAAAAACTGCCCTGCTTTACGGTGCTGATGCATATTTATCTGGGCGGTAAGCTGTTCGGTCTGCGTGCCTTTGCCAACAAATTTTTCTTTAGAGGAAATTGCGGAGATGGCAGAGTATGCACACAGCCTCGGTAAAAGGTTTATGTAACGGTAAATATTTTTGCGCATAACGAGGATATCGACAGACTGCCGGATTATCTGCGCGGTCTGCAGCAGGCTAAGGTTGACGCACTGCTGATCAGCGATTTGGGCGTATGGAGCACTGCCCGCCAGGTTGTGCCTGATATGCCGCTGCACGTGAGCACGCAGGCTAATACCACCAACTATGCCACGGTGCAGGCGTGGGAGCAGCTGGGCGCTGAACGCGTTGTGCTGGCACGCGAGCTGTCCTTGGCGGAAATAAGCGAAATCAGCGAAAAAACCTCGGTAGAGCTGGAAACCTTCGTGCATGGCGCGATGTGTATTTCCTACAGCGGACGCTGCCTTTTGAGCGCCTATCTGACTGGGCGCGACGGCAACCGCGGTGCCTGCACGCAGGCCTGCCGTTGGGAATATAATATGTATAAGCTGGGTGAGCAAAAGCGCCCTGGCGAATACTTTGACCTCGAAGAGGACGAGCGCGGTACCTATGTGATGAACTCCAAGGACCTGTGCCTGATTGAATATCTGCCGGAGCTGATGCGCGCCGGTGTGTGCAGCCTGAAGATTGAAGGCCGCATGAAGAGCGTGCATTATGTGGCGACGGTAGTCAGCGTTTACCGCAAGGCTATCGACCAATGCTGGGCAGACATGGAGCATTACAGCGTGCCGGAATCGTGGATTACCGAGCTGAACAAGGTTTCCCACCGCCAGTACACCACAGGATTTGCTGTGGCTAAGCCTGACAGAAATGCGCAGGTTTACACCAGCTCGAAGTATGAGCAGACACACGATTTTGTCGGTATCGTTACAGGCTACGATGCCGAGAAAAAGCGCGCTTATTTTGAGCAGCGCAATAATGTAAAGGCAGGCGAGCCGCTGGAGCTTTTGATGCCTGACGGCAGCATGATGCCCTTTGTTTTGACAGAAATGCTGGATGAAGCAGGTACGCCGATTGACTGCGCACCGCATGCCCAGCAGAAATTTTCCGCAGCCAGCGACAAGCCGTTGCTGCAATTCAGCTTATTACGCAGAAAGGTTGTAAAAGAATGAGTGACAATGACCCCGGACCTCACAGTATGATCTACGCGCAGGTTGAGCCTGAGCGTATTGCAGATGTTAACTGGATTATGGAAGGCTATGAGCATCTGGCCATGGTGAGCACCGTAGACGGCACCAGCGGAGTGATTAAGTTTTATGCTACGCCGGATACGTATTTTGATACACTGGATATTATTGAAAATATGCCGTTTAAGGTAGATGTAATCGATAATATGGAAAACGGAGTGTATCACAGACTTTGGCAGATTTAAACTGCAGGGAAAGGATTGCCGCAGGCAACTTTCGTTTTTTCTACAATCGCATATAGTAAATAGTACAAGGCTGGGAGCGTTGCTCCCGGTCTTTTTTGTATGTTTACTGTTCCTTGCTTTTTTGATATAATTGTAATAAGAAGGCAGAACAATACTGCTATATTGTGAAAGGAGGGAGAAAAATGGAAGCTTTATATGATTACTTGTTGAAAAACTTTGAACCCAATAAGCCTATCTTCTTAAGTGATGTTAAGACTAGCGGTATCAATTATGCTAATATCAGAAGACAGATGAAGAATCTGGTTGATTCCGGAAAAATCAAACGGTTTGATAGTGGCATTTATTTTCTTACGACTAAGACTATTTTTAAGTCAGGTTCTGAGCTTTCTCATGATGATGTTCTTGAATATAAATATCTTTTGAGTGACAATAAGCGCTGTGGTTATATTAGCGGCCTTATGTTTTTTAATCAGCTGGGCCTGTCGACGCAGCTGCCGATGGTTTATGAGGTGGTTTCCAACAAGGCTACAAAAGACCGCCGCGAGACTACTCTCGGAGGCTCAAAGGTTGTTGTTCGTCGCCCTAAGGTGGCTGTAACTGAGGGGAACTATAAGATTCTGCAGTTTTTGGATCTTATCAGAGACATTGATATGTATTCTGAGGTTACTGGCGCTTCTTTAAAGGAAAAGCTTTACCGGTACATGGATAAGTCTGGGCTGACTGTCAACGAAATGAAACCTTATTTTTCTTATTATCCCGATAAGCTGTATAAGAATCTTGTGGAAACGGGGGTTATCTTTAATGGTATATTTGCATGAGGATCGTGAACAATTTCTTCAGGCGCTCAGATTAACATATAAACAGACCAGGCAGATGATGCAGATTATAGAAAAAGATTATTATGTTACTGTATTGCTTAAACTGCTAGCTGAAAAAATTCCTTTTATTGTTTTCAAAGGCGGGACTTCACTCAGTAAATGTCATAAGGTAATTCGTAAATTTTCCGAGGATATAGATCTTACAATTGATATTTCTTTATCTCAAGGACAGAAAAAGAAAGTCAAAAAAAGCAATACTTGATTCAGCTGAAGAACTGGGAATGGTAATTGAAAATGTCGATGAAACCAGAAGCCGTCGTGATTATAATCGTTATGTTGTTGCGTATGATTCGGTTTTGGTTTCTTCCAGTTCCGTTGTGAAATCTGCGGTTTTATTGGAAACATCTTATACGGCAGTATCTTTCCCGACTGTTTTACTGCCTGTATATAGTTATGTTGGTGATATGATGCGGCATGAGGCTCCTGAATTTATTGATACTTTTGGCTTAGCTCCTTTTATGATGAAAGTACAGGGAGTAGACCGTACTTTAGTTGACAAAGTTTTTGCTGTTTGTGATTATTATTTATCTGGAAAGGTTGCCAAGCATTCTCGTCATCTTTATGACATTTATAAATTATTACCATTGGTATCGCAAGATGATACGTTCAAAGATTTGATTAAGGAAGTGCGCGAAGTTCGAGCACAATCCTCTATTTGTTTTTTCTGCTTTGCCAGATGTTGATGTAAGTGGATTGCTTAAAGAAATAATTAAGGAAAATGTTTACAGGAATGATTATGAAAATCTGACAATACAGTTATTAGAAGAAAATATTTCGTATGATATGGCTATAGAATCATTAAAAAAAGTTGGCTGAAAGCAAGTTTTTTTGATTCTTAGCTTCCACAAAAAACTCAACACCTGTCCGACAGTATTACCAAGTGATGCTGCCGGGCTTTTTTACTCCTGTTAAATTTTTTACCTAAATTTAACAGGAAAAAACAAGCTTTGCGTATATAATAAGCATAAGAGTATTGATTGGTGGTGTTTTGCATGATTTTCTGCGTGGAGGATGAACAAAATATTTGCGAGCTTGAGGTTTACACCCTGCAGTCCGTAGGCATGGAGGCACAGGGCTGCGGCAGCGGCCGAGAGCTTTTCGCTTTGCTGGAAAAGCAGATGCCGGAGCTGATTGTTTTGGATATTATGCTGCCGGATGAGGATGGCGTGAGCATATTAAGACGTTTGCGCGCTGATAAGCGCTATGCGAATATACCTGTGATTATGGCTACGGCCAAGGGCTCGGAGTTTGATAAGGTCAAGGGTCTGGACAGCGGTGCCGATGACTATATCGCTAAGCCCTTCGGTATGCTGGAGATGGTGGCGCGCATCAAGGCTGTGCTGCGCCGCTGCGCAGCACCACGCCACAGTGAGGACGAGAAAGAAATCATCCGCATCGGTTGCCTGGAGGTCAACCAGCTGGAGCATAAGGTGAGCGTAGGCGGCAGTGAGGTTGTACTGACGCTGAAGGAATACGAGCTGCTGCGCAAGTTTTTGCAGCATCCAGGTATTGTCTTTTCGCGCGACAAGCTGCTGAACGATATCTGGGGCTATGAATTCAGCGGTGAAACACGTACCGTTGATGTACATATCCGTACTCTGCGCCAAAAGCTGGGCGATGCAGGCGAGCTGATTGAAACTATCCGTGGCGTTGGCTACAGAATGGCGGCCGTAAAATGAAGCAGAGGCTTTTTCGCAGCATACTGCTGCTGACAGGGGCAGCGGTAGGCCTTGTTTTGCTGCTCTTCTTCTGGGTTTCCTGCCAATATATTACGCAGGACAGCTTCGCCAGCCTTAAGCGTGAGGCTAATCTACTGATTGTGGCCGACGGCGAGGGTAATGTGCCGGTGAGCGAGCTGCAGCGCTTGCAGCTTGCCGACCGCGTAACGCTGATTGCACCGGACGGGCACGCCGTGTATGACAATTATGCTGACGCCGAATCAATGGAGAACCATCTGCAGCGCGAGGAGGTGCAGGAGGCACTGAAAGGCGGTGAGGGGCGCAGCCGGCGTGCATCCGAAACCATCGGTAAGAATATTTTGTATTATGCAGTGCGTCTGCCGGATGGCAATGTACTGCGCCTGTCGCGCACGAATGACGCTGTTTTTCAACAGTATAAAATAATTCTTGGTTACTTTGTGCTGCTGGCACTGGCAGTTTTGTGCGGTGCCTTTTGGGCAGCCAAAACAATTACCGCCAGAATACTGCAGCCCTTGGAAAAGCTCAATCTGGAGCAGCCTGATTCGGAGGCGACAGTATACCCTGAGCTGAAGCCGATTGTGGAGTATTTTGAGCTGCAGCAGGAAAAGCTGCAGAAGGAAATGCGCCGCTACAAAAATAAAAAGCAGGAGCTGAAGGCCGTAACCAATAATATGGATGAAGGCCTGCTGTTCCTTAATCCGGTTTGGGAAATCGAATCGATTAATAAAAGTGCCGTAAAATTCTTCGGCAAGGAAAAGCAGGAGCTTTTGGGAACGAGCTTTTTTATGCTTGATGACAGTGACGAAATCCGTCAGCTTTTGGCAAAAATTGAGCAGGAAGGCAAGGGGCACCTGGTAATCAACCGCGGCAGCAGCTATTATCAGCTAAACGGCAGCAGAATTACCGATAAGGGCTTTGTGCTGCTGATTATGGATGTAACAGCGCGTACTGCTTCGGAGAAAATCCGCCGTGAGTTTTCGGCTAACGTGTCGCATGAGCTGAAGACACCGCTGCAGTCGGTGCTGGGCTATTCGGAAATTATGCTCAGCGGTTTGGTGAAGACGGAGGATACCAAGCGCTTTCTGCAGAAAATCAACGATGAGGCGCACAATCTGCTGCGTCTGATTGATGACATCATGCAGCTGTCGAAGCTCGATGAGCTGACGCATGATATGATGGAGGAATTTACGCTGCAGGATGTGGCACAGAGTGCGCTGGCACGCCTGAAGGATAAGGCAGGCAGATTGCAGGTCAGCCTGCAGCTTGTTGACAGCACCGGCGGCGACAGCAAGCTGCTGGGGATTTCTTCGCTGATGGAGGAAATTTTCTTCAACCTGCTGGATAATGGTCTGAAGTATAATCATCTTGGCGGTGAGGTTGCGCTGCGCCTGAGCGAAGGAGAAAATAAGTATACGGTGAGCGTAGCTGATACCGGTATGGGCATTCCCGGCAGCGAGCTGCCGCATATTTTCGAACGCTTTTACCGTGTCGACCGCAGCCGTCATAAGGCGATTGAGGGTACTGGCTTAGGTCTTTCCATCGTCAAGCACGGCGTCGGCTTCCATGGCGGCAGCATACGTGTGGTGAGCACTGTGGGGCAGGGGACGGAGTTCATCATGAAGTTCCCCAAGCCAAAGTATGAGGCGGAAAAATAAGCGCGTTATTTATGTATACAACACAGAGCTCCCAAGATGTGATACAATAGGAGCAGTACTATAAGTGCTGCTCTTAATTTATTTTGAAGGAGGACGCAGATATGCGAGTTGTTTTAACTATCGTAGGCAAGGATAAGGTAGGTATTACCGCTAAGGTGAGCAATGCTTTAGCAGAAATGAATATTAACATTATCAACATCAACCAAAACATTATGCAAGGTTTTTTCAATATGGTGCTGATTGCTGATATGGCAGAGGCTAATGTGCCTATTGCCGAAGCACGCGACAAAATGGCTGCGCTAGGTGTAGAAATCGGTGTAGAAATCCGTCTGCAGAGCGAAGAAATTTTCAGCGCAATGCATCGTATATAGGAGGCTGTCATGTTATTCAATACTGACGATATTTTAGAAACTACGCGCATGATTACCCAAAATAAGCTGGATGTGCGTACTATCACCATGGGCATCAGCCTGCGTGATTGCGGTCATCCGGATATCAAGGTAACAGCGCAGAAAATTTATGATAAGATTTGCCGTAAGGCAGAGCATCTGGTAAAAACCGGTGAGGATATCGAGGTTGAGCTGGGCGTGCCCATAATCAACAAGCGTATTTCCGTAACACCGATTTCTATGGTGGGCGAAAGCTGTGACAGCAACGATTATGTACCGCTGGCACAGGCTTTGGATAACGCAGGCAAGCAGGTTGGCGTTAACTTCATCGGCGGCTTTTCCGCTCTCGTTGACAAGGGCTATACCAAGGGCGACCGCAATCTGATTGCGTCTATTCCGGAAGCATTGGCAGTTACCGATATTGTTTGCTCTTCCGTAAGCGTTGGCTCTACCAAATGCGGTATCAATATGGATGCTGTAAAACAAATGGGCGAGGTTGTGAAGGCTGCTGCCGAGCGTACTGCTGACCGCGATGCAATAGGCTGCGCTAAGCTGGTAGTATTCTGCAATGCTGTGCCTGATAACCCATTCATGGCAGGTGCTTTCCATGGCGTAACAGAACCGGAAAGCGTTATCAACGTTGGCGTAAGCGGACCGGGCGTTGTTAAATACGCACTGGAGCAGGTGCGTGAAGGCGATATCGGTATGGTTGCCGAAACTATTAAGAAGACTGCCTTCAAGATTACCCGCGTCGGCCAGCTGGTAGCACAGGAGGCTGCACGCCGCTTGAATACCCAGTTCGGCATTATCGACCTGTCTCTGGCTCCGACTCCGGCAATCGGCGACAGTGTTGCGCATATTCTGGAGGAAATCGGTCTGGAAAGCTGCGGCGGCCCCGGCACTACCGCTACCCTGGCTATGCTGAACGACGCAGTTAAAAAGGGCGGCCTGATGGCTTCCAGCTATGTTGGTGGCCTGAGTGGTGCGTTTATCCCCGTAAGTGAGGATGCAGGCATGATTGCTGCGGTAGAACGCGGCGCTCTGTCTTTGGAAAAACTGGAGGCTATGACCTGCGTATGCTCCGTTGGTCTTGATATGATTGCTATTCCCGGCGATACTACGGCAGCAACCATCTCCGCAATTATTGCCGATGAAGCTGCTATCGGTATGATTAATAATAAAACTACTGCAGTACGTCTGATTCCTGTTCCGGGCAAGGACGTAGGCGACCGCGTTGAATTTGGCGGTCTGCTGGGTTATGCGCCTGTTCTTGGCGTGAAGAAGTTCAGTGCTGAAAAATTCATCAACCGCGGAGGTCGTATTCCTGCACCGGTAAGGAGCCTGACGAACTGATGCGCAAGGCTCAAAGAGAAGCTATTCTGGCCAAGCTGGAGGAAACCTACAAGGGCAGCAAGACGGCGCTGAATTATAATTCACCGTTTGAGCTTTTGGTAGCGGTAATCCTTTCGGCCCAATGTACGGATGAACGCGTAAATGTTATTACGGCGCGCATGTTTCCGCGTCTGAATACGCCGGAAAAAATGGGTGCTCTGACGCAGGAGGAAATGGAAGCGGAAATCCGCGACTGCGGCTTATACCATGCCAAGGCTAAAAACCTGCTTGGCATGTGCCATATGCTGACGCAGCGCTTCAACAGTGTGATTCCGGATGACATCAAAACGCTGATGGAATTGCCGGGCGTGGGGCAGAAAACGGCAAACGTTATTGCCAGTATCATCTATAATATTCCGGCGCTGGCAGTAGATACGCATGGTTTTTCGTGTGTCGCACCGTTTGGGATTGGCGAAGGGCAAGGACCCGCTGGCTACCGAAAAGGGCTGGAAAAAATCATTCCGCGTGAAAAGTGGAGTGACGCGCATCACTGGTTATCTGGCATGGGCGCAAAATCTGCAAGGCACGCAAGCCGTTGTGCCGCGGTTGTGTGGTTGTAGAGGAATGCCCGTTCAAAGAGAAAAAACTTTGAGTAAGGCTTCGTCTGTAAGGCCATTGCTAAACGTGTAA
>ENA-OQDC01001557-OQDC01001557.1-human-gut-metagenome-genome-assembly--contig:-NODE-1557-length-11151-cov-3.175435_pt1 | contig 11151 bp, 12 predicted proteins | sample MGYA00242770_ERZ504601 | MGnify/ENA primary metagenome ERZ504601 (study PRJEB26092, sample SAMD00036305) | human gut metagenome | host: Homo sapiens | study: EMG produced TPA metagenomics assembly of...
GGTTTGCTGGCGCACGAGCCGGCTGATCGCCTCGTCGGAGACGCGCATCTGGCGGCGCACGGCTTCGATGCCGTCGTAGATGCGGGCCAGTTCGTCGCGGATCTGGCCGAGCAGCACGCCGGATTCGCCGGCCAGATACGGGGTTTTGGCGATGGCGCGCAGGGCTTCGTCGATTTGCTGGCGGCCCTCGTCGGTGATGATCACCTGGAAGGCGTCCTCGAAGCGGCGGCCGCTGTCTGATTCGCGGAACGAGCGGCGGTATTCATCGTGGTAGCGGGTCAGGTTCTCGTCCACGCTGATGTCGCCGGCCTGCATGCGCCGACGCAAGGCGTCGCCGTTGTCCCGCTCGTCGAGCACGAGTTCGCGCAGGTCGATGGGCACGCCGCGCAGCGTGTTGTGGATCACGGCGATCACGTCCTCCACCTGGGCTTCGCTCAGCGTGGCATGCTGCTTGCCCTGTTGGGATGCGTTTGATCTCGTGCTTGCGTTCCTTGATTTCACGGTTGAGGAGTTTGATGCGCTCGCCGGGGTCGGCGGTCAGCTGCATGCGCGCGTGCTCGATTTCCATGATGATGCTGTTGGCCTGCGCGCCGGACAGGGCGCGTGATTCGTCTTCGAGCCTGCTCAGCGCCTCGATGGCGCGGTGGGCGCGGGCCGTCAAACGGTAGAGGAATCGGTGTGAGGCCGCATCATGCGAGTTGGCGAGCCAGGCGTAGTCGCCTTCGCCTTCACGGGTCAGGTCGGCGAGGATCTGATGGGCGGCCTCGGCGAAGGTCTGGTCCTCGCGCGGCGCATACTCGCCGGCGTCGGCCAGACTGCTCAGACTTTGCGCGAACCGCTCCTCCACGGTCTCGCGCGGCAGCTCGCCGGTGAGCGGGTCGAACGTGGAACGCAGCAGCGACACGTACAGCATCGCGTTCTGGCGCAACAGCAACCGCAGGACGCCCGTCTCATACACCGGTCGCAGCCGTTCCAGCTCCCGCATCACATCGGCCACAGCATGCCTCCCTCTGTCGTGACCGCACCATACTAGCCGATAGCCGCGAACCACACCCCGCCCGCGCCACGTCCTTCGCCCCCCCCGACAGGGAGGGGCGCCAAGCCATGCTAAAAATCACAGACAGACTATTGCCTTTGCGGGAAATCATCGTTAGATTGGCGAGAGGAATATTGTCAATGCATACGAAACGGAAAACATCGTGACCGCACCGAACACGCCCGCCGAAACCTCTGACCAGCTCAACAAGCCCGCCAAATCCGGCAAACTGGAGGTCTCCGACCTCATCACCATCGGCGTGTTTGCGGCCCTGTACTTCGTGATGGTGTGCATCGCCACACTGGTGAGCACCCTGTTCACCGGCGGCTTCGGCTCCATCTTCCTGCCCGCCATCACGGCCCTCATCTCCGGCTGCGTGTACATGCTGCTGGCCGCACGCCTCGGCAAATTCGGCGGCATCACCGTCATGGGCGTGATCATCGGACTGTTCCTGTTCATCTCCGGGCATTTCGTGCTTTCGTTCATCGCCAGCATCGTGTTCCCGGTGGCGGCCGACCTCATCGCGCGCGCCGGCAAGTATAAGAGCAAGGCGCTACTGCTCGTCAGCTACGTGGTGTTCTCCTACGGCCTGACCGGCCCGATCCTGCCCCTGTGGTTCATGAAGGACGCCTACGTGGCGAGCCTGCAGGCGCGCGGCAAGGACGCAGCCTACATCGACGGCGTATTCGCCAACATCAACACCGGCACGTTCTTCATCTCGATGATCGCGATTCTGGTGTGCGCGGTTCTCGGCGGCTGGTTCGGCCAGCGCATGATGAAGAAGCACTTCATCAAGGCCGGTATCGCCTGATGAATCCTGCCCGCCGGACGCTCGATCCGCGCGCGAAACTCTACCTTCTGCTGGTGGCGAACCTCATGCTGTTCTTCCATGTAGGGCTCGCCACGCAAATCGTCATGGTCGTGCTGTTCCTGCTACCCCTGCTGGCGGCCGCCCGATGGCGAACCGCGTTGAACTTCGGCGTGACCTATGCCGTACTCACCGCGCTGGGAATGCTCGACCCCGATGCCCTGGGACTGCCGTGGCTGCATGTGGTCTCCGCGCTGGCCGTGGGCGTCACGATGATGCTGCCCTGTTTCATCACCGGCGCGTATACGTTCACCACCACGTCCGCGAGCGCGTTCATCTGCGCGATGCGGCGTATGCGCGTGCCTGAGGCCGTGGTGATTCCCTGTGTGGTGGTCATCCGCTTCTTCCCGACCATCGCCGAGGATTACCGGCAGATTCGCAATGCGATGGCGTTGCGCGGCATCGCGTCCGGCGGCTGGGGGCTGGTTCGTCACCCGGCCCAATCGTTGGAATACATTCTGATTCCGCTGCTGATGAACGCCACCAATGTGGCACAGGACCTGTCGGTGGCGGCACTGACCAAGGGGCTCGGGCGTGAGGGCGAGCACACCTCGCGCACGCTGATCCGTATGACCGTGGTCGACTGGCTGGTCATGATTGTGGTCACTTTGCCGCTCGCGCTCGATATCGCGGGGGTGATCTGATGGGTGGCAACCAATCGCAGCCGAATGCAACTGCCATTATTGGGACCGGCAAGGGTGGCCCACTCGACACGTCTGCGGGAACCATCGCCTCCCGTGGCATCTCCTTTACCTATGACCATGCCGCAGAGCCGGCATTGCGCGACATCACGTTGACCGTGCCCGCAGGCGAGTGCATCGTGCTGTGCGGGGCGAGCGGCTGCGGCAAAACCAGCTATACGCGCGTTGCCAACGGGCTCATCCCCTCATTCTTCCATGGTGCGTTCGCCGGCAACCAGACCACGTGCGGGCTGGATGTGGAGACCGTGCCGATCGACCGGCTCACCCCGCTGGTCGGCAGCGTGTTCCAAAACCCGAAAACCCAGTATTTCAACGCGAACGTCACCGACGAGCTCGCCTTCCCGGCCGAAAACATAGGGCTGCCGGCCGAGGACATCAATCGTCGTATCACGGCCGTGGCTGAGCGCTTTGGCATTGGGCATCTGCTGCATCGCAGCATCTTCCACCTGTCAGGCGGCCAAAAGCAGCGCATCGCCGTGGCGGCGGCCACCATGCTGGGGCCCAGGCTCGTGGTATTGGATGAGCCGACCAGCAATCTCGACGCGAACGCCATCGCGGACATGCGCGCCATGATCGAGCAGATGAAGGACGAAGGGCTCACCATCGTAATCGCCGAACACCGACTCGCATGGCTCAACGGCGTGGCCGACCGGTACGTGGTATTCGACGGCGGGCATATCGTGCAGGATTACGAGGCCGATGAATTCCTGTCCCTCTCCCCCGGCTGCGTGGCCGCCATGGGATTGCGGGCGTTGGACCTGCAACCGTATCGGCACCGGATTGCGACGCTGGCTTCAAGCCCGGCCGCGGATGAGTGCACTTCGGCATTGCTCGGCACCCATAACCTCACCATCGGATACAAAGGCAAGGACGGCTTCACCCGCGCCATCCCGGACCTGCGGTTCCGTGCCGGCGAAATCACCGGGCTCATGGGCAACAACGGCTGCGGCAAGACCACGCTCGTGCGCACGTTGACCGGACTCATCAAGCCTGTTTCGGGCCGCATCGAGCTCAACGGCGTGCCCGCGAAACCGCGCGACCTGACCCGCGCCGGATTCCTGGTCATGCAAGATGTCAACTACCAACTGTTCTCCGACAGCGTGCGCGAGGAACTGCTCATCGGACTCGACGAGACGGATGCCGGCATCACCGCTCAAGCCAATCAGGTCATGGCCGATCTTGACCTTGCAGCGTTCGTCGAACGGCATCCGATGAGCCTGTCCGGCGGGCAGAAGCAGCGGGTTGCCATCGGCTCGGCATTGATGTGCGGCAAGGACCTCATCATCCTTGACGAGCCCACCAGCGGACTCGACCGCTACCACATGGAGCAGGTCGGCGAACTGCTGCGGCAACTGGCGAGCCAAGGCAAGGCGATTCTCGTGGTCACCCACGATGAGGAGCTCGCCGCCGGCTGGTGCGACCGCATTGTCAATCTTGGCGCCGACGATTCCGGGAACAACGGCTCGCATGCCAGTAACCCAGATGCCAGCAGCCCCAACCCTAATGCCTCTACCAATTTCGCCACCGCATCCACCCATGAAAGGAACGCGCAATGACCGCCAGCAACACCACGGATTCCACGGCCTTCGACATCACCGACTGGCTCGGTGAATGGGAAAGCTTCGAGCATTACATTGATTCGGATGACGCCGCCATCCAGCAGACCTGGGAAGCCGCCGAGCAGGCGGTGCTCGCCAACCCGAAGATGGCCCCGATGGCCGCGCGCGGCATCAGGACGTTCTGGTCGATGGCTTGCTCCACCACCAGCCCGGAGAACATCATCCATATCGGCTACTGGCGTGTGAACGAGCCGGCCGCCGAATCCGGCTCCACGGACGATGCCGCGCTCGCCATCGAATGGTTCGCCGAGGACGACACCAGCCTCGACACCTACGAATACACCATCGACCATGTCATCGAGCACGGTCTCGAAGGCTCCCCCACCTTCGTGTTCCACACCACCGATCCGGCCGCCGAAGACAGCCCGTTCCGCTGGCTACTTGCCATCAATCCGCTGCCTTCGCGCAAGGCGTTCGCCGAGGGCGGGCTGCTCAGCCACCTGCATTTCCAGTACGCCAACGATCTGCACACGCTCGTCGCCACGGATGAGGCCACCGGCACCGAGACCTTGCGCAATCCGCGTTGGTACGCCACCATGTGCGCCAACGAGGGAACCGTCGAGGACCGTTGCGCCATCATCCGCGCGTTGCACCACTTGCAGTAGACCTGGCAACATACGGCAGTGACGGCTCCCCACTAGTGAAACTAGCATCGCTTCAGTAGCCGTGCGAGTGCAGATACTCGTCATCGAAGCCGAAAAAATGGCCGATCTCGTGCAACACGGTTTTGCGGATCCGTTGGCGCAGCTCGGCCTGCGTTGAGCATACGCGTTCATGCGGCCCCTTGAACAGGGTGATGACGTCCGGCATCACGCCGCTGTAGCCCGTAGTTCGCTTCGTGACGGGTATGCCCTCATACAGTCCGAGCAGCTCACCGCACGGATTGCTCATTGTAGCCAGTTCGCGCTCATTGGGTTCGTCCGCAACGACGATGCCGACATTCTCCAGCACCCGCGCAAACCGTTCAGGCAAATCATCCAACACCTGTTCAATGGCCCGTTCAAACTCATCGTCACTGATGTGCATTCGCTCTCCACACGCGAAATGCCTTGGCACCAAGTATGTACCAAGGCGCTGAAATCTCAGACTAGCAGGCTCAGCTGTTGCGGTTGATCTCGATGTCGGTGACGGTGAGGTTGGCCTCGTTGATCAGGTTGAAGAGGATGACTTCGGCCAGCGGGCCGGGCTGCATGAAGGTGTGCTGCTTGGCCTCGGAGACGTAGTCGCGACTGTCACGGTAGAAAGCGGTATCAATGCCGCCCGGATAGACGGCGACCACCTTGACACTGGTGCCCTTGTATGCGGCCTGCAGGCTCTTGGTGTAGCCTTTCTCACCCCACTTGGTGGCGCAGTACACGCTTTCGTTCGCGTTGCCGCGTGTGGCGGCGGTGCTCATAATCTGGGCGATTTTCACGTTCTGCTCGCCGCAGGCCTTGAGGGTTTCCACCGTCCACAGAATCATGCCTTTGAGTCCCTTGAGACATTTGTCGACGTCGGCGGCCTCGTAGGCGGTGGGCACCTTGAACGAAGGCTGGCCGGCGTTGTTGATGAGCAAATCGATGTGGCCGAGCGTGGCGATATCCGCCACGGATTCCTTCACGAACGCTTCGTCGGTGATGTCGCCGACGTAGGCGCGGTAGGAGTCATCGGGCCACTGCGCGGTCAGTTCGGCCTGACGTTCGGCATTGAAGTCGACACCGGCCACCAGCCAGCCGTTGGCGATGAGCTGGCTGGCGAGCTCGTAGCCCAAGCCCAGCGCGCTGCCGGTGACGATGGCGATTTTCTTACCTGTTGTGGTTGGCATGGCAGACCTCTCCTACTACTATTCTTCGGCTACGAGTTTACTACTATTCTTCAGCTACGAGTTCGAGATACGAATCATTCCAGAGGTCTTCGTCGCCGTCGGGCATGAGGAGCACGCGCTCGGGGTTGAGCGCCTCGACGGCGCCCTCATCGTGGGTGACGAGCACGATGGCGCCCTCATACTTGGCAATGGCCTTCAGAATCTCCTCACGGGAAGCGGGGTCGAGGTTGTTGGTGGGCTCGTCGAGCAGCAGCACGTTGGCTCGCGAGGTGACCAGCGTGGCCAGAGCCAGACGGGTCTTCTCACCGCCGGAAAGCACGTGAGCCGGTTTCATCGCGTCGTCACCGGAGAACAGGAACGAGCCGAGAATCGAACGGGCCTGCGTGTTATCGAGCTCGGGCGCCACATGCTGCAGGTTCTCCAACACGGTGGCGTTCAGATCCAAGGTGTCGTGCTCCTGCGCGAAGTAGCCGATCTTGCAGCCGTGACCGTATTCCACGGAACCGGTGTCCGGCTCCTCGATGTGGGCCAGCAGGCGCAGCGTGGTGGTCTTGCCGGCACCGTTGTAGCCGAGGATCACCACACGCGAGCCCTTGTCGATGGCCAGGTTCACGCCGGCGAACACGATGTTGGAACCGTAGGCCTTGGAAATATCCTTGGCCATGATCGGCGTGCGGCCGCAGGGCGCGGGCTCGGGGAAACCGGATGTCCGCCACCTTCTCGGCCTTCTGCGCCTCGGAGGTGTTTTGCCAGCAGCTTTTCGGCACGGCGCATCATGTTCTGCGCCGCCACGGCCTTGGTGGCCTTGGCGTGCAGTCGAATGCCTTGCTTCATGAGACGGTCGGCCTTCTTCTCGGCCACTTCGCGTTCGCGGCGGCGGCGCTCCTCGTCCACCACGCGCTGGTGCAGGTAGGCCTTCCAGCCAAGCGAATACATGTCGATCTGGCCGAGCTGCGCGTCCAGATGCCAGACCTTGTTCACCACTTCGTCCAGCAGTTCGGTGGAGTGGGAGATGACCAGGAAGCCGCCCTCGTACTTCTTCAAGTAGCCGCGCAGCCATTCGATGGAATCGGCATCCAAGTGGTTGGTCGGCTCGTCGAGGATCAGGGTGTCGGCATTGGAGAACAGGATGCGCGCCAGCTCGATGCGGCGGCGCTGGCCACCGGAGAGCGTGCCGAGCTGCTGCTCCATGACCTCCTGCGGCAGGCCGAGCGAGGCGGCCATGGAAATCGCCTCGGACTGGGCCGCGTAGCCGCCAGCCTTGTCGAAGTCCTGCATGGCCTTGTCGTACCGGGTCATGGCCTTGCTCATCACGTCCGGATCCGGGTCGGTCATATCCTTTTCGGCCTTGCGGATGCGGTTGATGATGGTGGCGATGTCGCGCGCGCTCATCATGCGGTCGAGCGCGGTCTGTGTGGGATCGGAGGCATGCGTGTCCTGCGGCAGGTAGCCGAGCTTGCCGGAGACGCGCACCTTGCCGGCGGTGGGCAGCATGTCGCCGGTGATCACGCGGGTCAGCGTGGTCTTGCCGGCGCCGTTGCGGCCGACCAGACCGATCTTGTCTCCCTTGGCCACATGGAAGTTGGTGGGGTGAAGCAGCGTGCGCGCGCCGATCTGAATTTCAAGTCCCTGCACCTCAATAGCCATGAATAACCTACTTGCCTGTTACGAATACTGTCTCTTACCAAAGTCCGACTGTCCATCATAGCGAACACCATGCCGACCGGGCTCAGCCGACGCTCATGCGTCCATACGCAGCCGCGCAACTGATCGGCAAGGTGAAGAATGCGACGCCCGGTATGGTGATCGCGACCATGGCGCACGGTATCGAAGCTGCCATCGAAGCCGCTGTGAGCACCGAAACCGACGCCACCGACATCATGGGCGAAACCCACTAACGTACAGACAGCGATGCCCCCGCCGACAACTTCTGTCAGCGGGGGCATCGCTATGCGTTGAACGTTACAGTTCGCGCAACTGGGCGGCGATCTGGATGGATTCGACGCTGGCCTCGGCCTTGTTGCGCGTCTCCTGCCATTCGGTGGCGGGCACGGAGTCGAGCACAATGCCGGCACCGGCCTGCACGCTCGCCTCATGGTCGCGCAGGAACGCGGTGCGGATGGCGATGGCCATGTCCATGTTGCCGGAGAAATCGAAGTAGCCGACGGTGCCGCCGTAGATGCCGCGGTCGGCCGGTTCCAACTCGTCGATGATTTCGACTGCGCGCGGCTTAGGCGCGCCAGACAGCGTGCCGGCCGGGAACGCGGACTTGAACACATCGAATGCGGTCAGCGAGGGGTCGACCTTGCCGGTGACCGTCGAGCAGATGTGCATGATGTGGCTGAAACGCTTGATGTCCATGAGCTGCACGACTTCCACGGACTGCGGCACGCACACCTTACTCAGGTCGTTGCGAGACAGGTCGACGAGCATGATGTGCTCGCTGCATTCCTTCGGATCGGCAAGCAGCTCCTTGGCGAATTTCTCGTCTTCCTCAGGGGTGGCGCCGCGAGGGCGGGATCCAGCAATCGGGAAGGTCATCGCGTGGCCGTTGTCCACCTTGATGAGGGTTTCCGGGCTGGAGCCGATCACGTTGAAGTCGCGGCCCTGAGCGTCGGTCAACGCCATGAAATACATGTACGGGCTCGGGTTCAGCGTGCGCAACACACGGTACACGTCGAACGGGTCAGCAGGCGAATCGATGTCGAGGCGCTGGGAGATGACCACCTGGAACACGTCGCCGTCGACGATGTACTGCTTGGCTCGTTCGACGGCCTGCTCGTAGTGGCTCTTCTCGGTGCGGAAGCGCAGCTCGGGTTGGGCGACCGTTTCGTCCAGGATGTTGACGCGGGACTCGTCCGGAGCCGGGGTGGCGGCATCGCGCTGCATCTGGTCGAGTCGAGCGACGGCCTCGTTGTAGGCAGCGTCGGCGCGAGTGGATTTATCATCCACATTCACCGCATTGGCGATGAGCCATACCGAACCGGATACGTGGTCGACCACGGCGATATCGGTGGCCAGGGCAAGCACGGTCTCAGGCTGGCCGGTCTCGTCCGGAGCTTCGGCGCGCAGGGTCGGTTCCCAGTGGCGGATGGCATCCCAGCCGACCGTGCCGACCAGACCGCTGGTCAGGTTCGGCAGGCCTTCCACATGCGGGGCCTTCAGAGTCTTCAACGTGGCGTGAGCGACTTCGACTACGTCACCGGTGACGGGCACGCCGACCGGGACCTTGCCCAGCCAGTCGGTCTGACCGTTGTTGGAGCGCAGCTGGGCCATCGAGTTGACGCCGATAAAACTGTAACGGCTCCACGTGCCGCCGTATTCCGCCGATTCGAGGATGAAGGTGCCGGATCGGCCGCCGGCGAGACGCTCGTAGAAGCCGACCGGGGTGAGCGAGTCGGCGAGCAGACGGCGCACAATCGGAATCACACGGTATCCGGCGTCGGCCAGTTCGTGGAACTGTTCGCGACTGGGCCAGGTGGCGCCCCACTTCAGGTGTTTGACGCTGCATTCGCTCATATTCGCTCCTTTGCTTACAACTCGATGTCTTGTTTCATAGTACGCGGTCGCTCGGCTTCCCCCAGTCAGGAAAGCCCGTTCTACTGCTCGGCCGGGCGATGGCCTTCGACCACGGGCAGGGGGCCGCCTTCGAGGAAGCAGCTGCGCTTGCCGGTGTGGCAGGCGGCACCGACTTGGTCGACTTCGACGAGCAGTGCGTCGCCGTCGCAATCCAGGGACACGCCCTTGACGTATTGCACATGGCCGGAGGTATCACCCTTGCGCCAGTATTCCTGACGGGACCGGGACCAGAAGGTCACGCGGCCGGTGGTCAGCGTACGGCGTAATGCCTCGTCGTTCATGTAGCCGAACCATCAGCACCTCGCGTGTGTCGTACTGCTGGATGACGGCGGCGACCAGCCCCTTGGCGTCACGCTTCAGGCGTGCGGCAATACGGGGATCGAGTTCAGTGGAATTGTCGTATGTAGTGTCTGTCATACCTATCTTCTTTTTGTGGACTACCCTCAGTCAGCTTCGCTGACAGCTCCCGGATTATGTGCGACGTGCGCATAGCGCATTGCCACGAACAATTCACTGGATTGTTCGCCCAGCGGGAGCAAGGTGTATTCGTTTAGCGAACGGTGTAGCCGTGCTTCTTGAGTTCCGCCTTGACATCGGCGATAGTCAGGATGCCGTAATGGAACACGGATGCAGCCAGCACCGCGTCGGCACCTGCTTCGATGGCGGGCGGGAAGTCCTCGACCTTGCCGGCACCGCCGGAGGCGATGATCGGAATCTTGACTTCCTTGCGCACGGCGCGAATCATCTCGAGGTCAAAGCCTTCCTTGGTGCCGTCGGCGTCCATCGAGTTAAGCAGAATCTCGCCGGCGCCAAGCTGCTCGGCGCGCTTGACCCACCAGATGGCATCAATACCGGTGGATTTGCGGCCACCCATCGTGGTGACCTCAAAACCGGACTGCGTATGCTGCTCACCCTTTTCGCGGCGGGCATCCACGGAGAGCACCAGCACCTGGTTGCCGAAACGATCGGCCACACGGCTGATAAGCGACGGGTCGTTGATGGCCGCCGTGTTGACACCGACCTTGTCTGCACCGCAGCGCAGCAGTGAGTCGACGTCCTCGGGCGTGCGTACGCCGCCGCCCACAGTCATTGGGATGAACACCTGTTCGGCGGTGCGGGAGACCACGTCAATCATCGTGTTGCGGTGGGAGCTGGATGCGGTCACATCCAGGAAGGTGATCTCGTCGGCTCCCTGACGGTAGTATTCGGCCGCCAGCTCCACCGGGTCACCCGCGTCCTTGAGGTTCTCGAAATGCACACCCTTCACCACGCGACCGGCGTCAACGTCCAGGCACGGGATGACTCGTACCGCCAACGACATGCTTCACTCCCCTGTTCGGCTTTGCATTACAGTCCTTCAGACTACCTACCGCCCGTTACATGCGCCGCACCTGTTTCTGGAATATGAGAATCATCATATTGAGCACCGGTATGGCAGCCGCTCGGCGTGAGAGAATGGCTCGTGGAAGTTGTCCGCCGAATCAAGGAGATTGGCATGGCTGTCGAAAACAGCAAGGTACTGATCATCGTCAACAACTGGGGTA
>ENA-OQDC01001560-OQDC01001560.1-human-gut-metagenome-genome-assembly--contig:-NODE-1560-length-11136-cov-2.315015_pt1 | contig 11136 bp, 21 predicted proteins | sample MGYA00242770_ERZ504601 | MGnify/ENA primary metagenome ERZ504601 (study PRJEB26092, sample SAMD00036305) | human gut metagenome | host: Homo sapiens | study: EMG produced TPA metagenomics assembly of...
ATGCAAGATTATTTGATTTATATTTTGTAGTTAATGAAAAAAAGTGTGATTTGATAAATAAGTATGAATCTATTGAAAATTGGTGCAAAAAAATCTATAGAAGAAAATAAAACAAGTTCTAGTTGTCAAGAAATCATTACTTTTAAATTTGAAATGGTTTTTGAATGGATGATAGGAGAATTTTTCAAAATCAAATAAGTATTCAAAAGGGTAAGGTTCTCTTTAATAGTCAATTATTAGATAAAGAAATAGATATTAATGATACAAAATATAACACTTATCATTGGAATGCGATAGGAAAACAGACAAAAGATCATAAACAAAAACAAATTATCCAAGAAAGAGAAAGTGTTTTATCAATCAAAATAAAAAGAATATTCCAGATATTGTTTGTGAAATGAATCCTAGAAAAATCCATAAATATGATCGTCCACAAAAAAGTTGTTGTATACTTGATGCAGAAATATTATGGGTGGGATTATGAAAACGAAGCCTATTATTGCCAGGAAATCTAGATATTTATAAACAATTTTTCTATCAAGAACAATTTCAACGTATTTATGAAAAAGAAAATGAATCAAATATAGGTGTATATAATTTTCTTGTGTTACCTGATTATTTAGGAGACACCAAAGATACGAAATGGGGAATTATAAGACAATGTGCTGTTATTGAAATTTGATTATCATCAAAGTCAAAAGATTGCTATTTTACAAGTGGATATAGAGAACTTGTGGATTTTATTTATAGTGGATTAGATATGAAAGAAGATGTACTTTCTGATTTTTTTAGGTAATAATCGAGTTGTACCGATGATTTAAGGTAATGAAAAAGTCTAACTTTAAGCTAGACTTTTTATTTCCATAATTTTTCTGGATAAATTCCTTTTTCAATAAGTTCTTTAATAGAATCTTGAACTGCTTGCTTATCTTCTGGATAAGTAACCCCAAACCATTTATCAGTTGTTTCTAATACTTTTACTGAAGCTCTGTTTGTTTTAATTAATTGATCAACAATAATAGGTAATAAATATTCTTTAGTAAGAGGATCTCCACTATCATCTAATAAGAATTCTTTAAACCCATTTTCAAGATAATCAATAAAACAAGGATAACCAGCCCACATATTCATAGAAACACGGTTATTTTCTTGAATAATATCTTTGCTTTCTTCTGTATCACAATCAATTGTTCCTTGATTATTTCTAATAATCCCTTTAGTTTTCAATAACTCTATGTAAATAACCATCTTCATCTTCTACACAAATACCACGAGTAACTGTTCCATTATCACTTAAAGTATTTTTAGATAAACCAGCCATGGCCATGGTAAACTCACTATTTCTATGACTATCTTCAATTAAAAAATCATGAAGCTTTTTAAAAGCAACTTTTCCATAATAATCATCAGCATTGATAATGACAAATGGTTCATTAACGATTCCTTTACAAGATAAAATAGCTTGTCCAGTTCCCCAAGGTTTGATTCTACCTTCGGGTACTGTACACCCTTCAGGAATATTATTAATTTCTTGGAAAACATATTCAACTTGAATGTGTTTTTCAATACGATTACCAATAACTTCTTTAAATTCTTTTTCGATGTCTTTTCTAATAATAAAAACGACTTTATTAAAACCAGCTTCAAGAGCATCATAAATGGAATAATCCATAATGATTTCGTCATGAGGACCGATTTTCGCTAGTTGTTTAATTCCTTTTCCATAGCGTGAACCAATTCCAGCCGCCATAATAATAAGTGTTGTATTCATAAAATTCTCCTTTTTCTAAGTTAGATTATATCATATTTCTAGAAATATCTATGTAAATTTTATTATTTTATCACAGTGTGATAAAATAATCATGAGGTGAAAAACATGAACTATAGTTTAATTCTTTTATGTGCTGGAAGTGGCAAAAGAACAGGTTTGAAATATAATAAAATTTTTTATAAAATAAACAATCAAACTGTTTATGAAATGAATATTTCTCATTTTTTAGAGGATAATAGATGTAAACAAATTATTGTTGTTACAAAAGAAAATGAAATAGAAGATATCAGACATTTAGTAAATGATTCAAGAATTGAGTATGTTTTTGGTGGTAAAGAAAGACAAGATAGTGTTTATGAAGGTTTACAAAAAGTAGCAGAGGATTATGTTTTTATTCATGATGGTGCAAGACCTTATGTCACTAAACAAAGCATTGATGATTTAGTTGAATGTTTAAAAACATATGATGCTGGGTTATTAATGGTTCCTTGTAAAGATACTATTAAAGAAGTGAAAGAGGGTATTGTTGTTAAAACTTTAAAAAGAGAAACTTTGATGCAGGCTCAAACACCACAAGTATTTTAAAAGTGAAGATATTAAGGTGGCTTATCAAAAGGCAAAAGATGAAGGATATGTTGCGACTGATGATAGTCAATTATTTGAAAGATATATAGATAAGGATATTAAGGCAGTATTAGGAGATTATAGTAATTTAAAAATTACAACACAGGAAGATTTAAAATGAAAGGTAAAGCATATTAGAAAAGAGAAAAAGAGTATAGTTTGGATTTTAATTACTTTATTTGTTTTAATAGGAGTTATTTTTGGATATTTTCATTTTAAATCTGATGATCAAGAAAATTTAAGTCAATATAAAACAATTGTAGGAACAATTAAAAATGTGGGTGATGAAACATTATTGATAGAAACAAATGATCATCAAAAGTATTTAATTTCTATTGCGGGAGCAGTAGAATCTAATAAAGGATTAAAAAAAGGAAATAGGATATATATTTATTATGATGGTCAATTAGATATTAATAATAAAGATATTCAAAATGTAAAAGTAAAATCATATAAAGTATTGGAGTAATAAACCTAGAACAATACCTATTAAAGAAGGTATTGTTTCTTTTTTATTTTCAATATTTATATTTTCTTTTTCATCTACTAACATCCATATAGAAACAAAAAACAAATCTACCCACATATCAAGATGTTCAAAAGTCTTACCCACAATAAAAGTAAAAAATGTATATAAAATAGTTTTTAAATACTTTTTTAAATATTCTTTAAATAAGGGAGAATATTTAAAAAGTTTATTAAGGTATTTTTGAATAAAAGAAAAATCATTTTTGATTAAATAATGAAATAAAATCATAAAAATATCCAAAATAAAAATAATAGATAATTCATAATATCACCTCAATATAGAATATGAAAAAAACATGCCTATAAAGGGGTAAAATTACATAAAATAATCATTTTATTATTGCATAAAAGTAAACAATAAGATATAATGGACGAGCATGTAAAGATTATTTTACTGCCTGCTTACTAAAAAGTAAGCCAAAAGACCATAGGAGGTAAAAGAGATGAATAAATATGAAATTATGTTTATTGTAAAACCAGATGTTGAAGAAGAAGCTAGAAATACTTTAATTGAAAACTTCAAATCAATCTTAACTGCTAACGGTGGTTCAGTTGATAATGTCAACGAATGGGGATTACGTGATTTCGCTTATGAAATTAAAGATTACACAAAAGGTTACTATGTTGTAGTAGATGTAACTTGTGCACCAGCTGAAATCGCTGAATTCGAACGTTTATCAAGAATCAACGCTTCAGTTTTACGTCACTTAACTCTTCGTAAATAATTAGGAGGCATTTGACGATGATTAATAGAGTTGTTATGGTTGGTAGAATGACTCGTGATCCAGAACTTAGAAGAACTGGAAGCGGGGCTGCAGTAACAAGTTTTACGTTAGCGTTAAATCGTAACTATAACTCTGCAGATGGACAACAAGCTGATTATATTTCATGCGTTGTATGGAATAAAGTCGCTGAAAATGTTGCACAATATTGTGCAAAAGGATCTTTAGTAGGAGTTGAAGGTAGACTTCGTTCTAGATCTTATGATAATGCTCAAGGACAACGCGTATACGTTACAGAAGTTGTTTGTGACTCTGTTCAATTCTTAGAAACAAGAGCTCAAAGAGAAAGAAACCAAAGTTCTATGAACCAAGGTATGATGAATAATCAATATTCTCAACCTGCTCAACCACAAACAGATAATTTCCAAGATATGCAAACAGTTGAATTAGAAAAAGATTTTGATAATTCATTTAATATCATGGAAGACGATATTCAATTTTAGAAAAGGAGTATAAGAACATGGCTTTTAAAAGACAAAGAATGGGTAGAAGAAAAGTTTGTTATTTTACAAAAAACAAAATTACTTACATCGATTATAAAGATGTTGATTTATTAAAAAGATTTGTTTCGGCTAACGGTAAAATCATTCCTAGACGTGTAACTGGAACACGCGCAAAGTACCAGCGCATGCTGGCTACAGCAATTAAACGTGCTCGCCAGATGGCTTTATTACCATACGTTAGCGAATAAAAATGGTACAACCTCTACTGCAAAAGCTGGTGGAGGTTTTCTTTTCATATAGATATATAAGAAGGGGTGTTGCTTATGGTTACACAAACAAGAAAATTAACAGAAGGAGCTATGATGGTAGCTTTGGTTGGCTTGATGTTGTTTGTAAATCTACAGCTTGGAGGTATGCCGGAAGCTTTGATGTACTGGATCTTGACGTTTCCTATTTTGATCTATACTGCAAAATATGGAATCAGGAATGGACTTATTGCGGCATTTAGTACAACGCTCCTTTCTTTTATGATTTCTTCACCGACAACCATTTTCTATTTGTTTAGCTGCAATGTTTGTGGATTGTTTTATGGTTGAAGGGATAAGAAAAAAATGGAAAAACGGAGTATTGTATATGGGAACTGCAGTTTTTACATTTCTTTCTTATTTGGTAACAACGTTTTTTCTAGCATCTTTATTTGGATATGATCCCAAGGAAGACATAGAAATGATAAGTCAATTATTATCTTTGTTTCATATAGGACAGGATTTAGACTTGGCAAAACTAACGGGAATGATCATTCTGGTATCAACGATTCTGTTAAGTGCGATGCAGGCGTTGTGCATTCATTTATTTGCACACGTTTTGCTTATGCGTTTGCATATAGAAACAAGAAAGATAAAAACAATCTTTGAAATACATCTTCCATCTTATGCAGGATTGCTTATCTTCTTCATTTGGGTGCTGTATTTTATGCGAAATGTGATAAAATTAAACCAAGAGGTTTTAGGAATCCTTGTGTTCTTATATGGGATAGCGAAAGTTACTGCCATTTTTTATGGGGTAATTTCTCTGTGCTATGCACTGCTTTTATCAAAACAGAAGAAATTTGTATTTCTTGTTTTGCTGGCAGCATTTGTACCGTATGTGCAGATGGCCATTGGCTGTATTGGTATTTTGGATATGTTTATCGATTTAAAAGATATTTATTTGCAAATATGGAAACGAGGTGTCATTCGTGGATCGTCTGGAGAATTTTAAAATACAAATTGCACTTGTTATTTTTGCGCAAATCGTTGCGCTTTTGGCATTGTTTATAGCGGATTTTGATGGTGTAAGAATTTTGCCGATGATTATTTTGGTCGTATTTAACATTTCGATTGTTATATGGATCGTCTGGCGTTTTCAAAGTGATCGAAAAGAAAGTGATATTAATATATCTCATATTTTAGGACATGATGCTAAGGATGCATTGTCTTATGGAGAAATTGGAATCATTACCTACGATGAACAGTATAATGCGACATGGATCAATGATTTTTTAGAAGAACGTCATATTGATATTGTAGGAAAAAAACTGACAAGCTGGATTTCACAAATTTCGGATTTATTTCGTGGTGAAGTGGATAGCATTGTTGCGAAAGATAGCGATCGTTTTTTATGAAATTTTACGTAAAGAAGACGGACAGGTTTTATTTGTAAAAGATATTACAGAAGTAAAAACTTTAAAGGATCGTTTTGAAGCGGATGGCGTTGTTGTTGGTTTGCTGCAGCTGGATAACTATATGGAAATTCAGCAATATGAAGATGAAGCAAAGATGGCACAGATCAACACAAGTGTACGTCAGCCTTTGGTAGAATGGGCAGGACAGTATGGCATGTTTATTCGCCGTTTAAGAAGTGATCGATTTTTAGTTCTTTTAAATGAAAGGATTTTATCTGAAGTTATAAAAGATCGCTTTTCTATTTTGAACATCGTTCGAAAAAATGCAGAGGAAATTGATGCTTCTATTACACTGAGTATGTCTTTTGCACGTGGTACAGATGATTATCAGCTATTAGATACCATGGTAAATGATTTGCTGGAACTGGCACAAAGTCGTGGCGGGGATCAGGCGGCTGTGAAAAAGTTTGGAGAAAGTGTAAAATATTTTGGGGGAAACAGTGAAGCCAGAGAAAAACGAAGCAAGGTACGTGTACGTGTTATGGCACAGGCTGTTTCAGAAGCTATTATAGAATCGAAACGTGTGTTTGTTGTGGGACATAAAGAAATGGATTTTGACTGCATGGGAGCAGCTTTATGCATGTCTAGAATGGCTGCGGCTTATGGCAAGGAAGTATATGTTGTAAGTAAGAGTGGTGGTATTGAATCACAGCTGAAGGAAGCATTTGACAGCTTCTATGATGATTTGAATGGTAGACATCGCTTTCTTGAAGATGGAGAAGCTTCTCGCATGATAAAAGATGAAGATTTATTGATTGTTGTTGACCACAATAATCCAAATCAGACAGGAGCACCATTAACTTTGGACAATGCAAATCGAATTATTGTTATTGATCATCATCGAAGAAGTGAAGATTTTGTAGGAAATCCAATTCTTGTGTATGTGGAAACAAGTGCAAGCTCTACCTGTGAACTTGCGGCAGAGTTCTTGCCTTATCAGACAAATACCGTACAGTTAAGCGAGATAGAAGCTACGTTTATGTACTTAGGTATTTTGGTAGATACAAACCGTTTCCGTCAAAGAACAGGAAGTCGTACATTTGAAGCTGCGGCTTACTTAAAAAATCATGGTGTAGATCCATTAAAGGCGGAAAATATGTTGAAAGAAGATTATCGTTCTTTTGCGGCTAAAACAAATATTATGAAATATGCCAGCATGTATAAAGACAATATGATCATTGCGGCAGTTGATGAGCGCTATCAGATGAGTCGAACCTTAATGTCGCAAGTGGCAGATAGTCTTTTGGAGATCAAAGGAATTGAAGCTAGTTTTGTATTAGCGAAAACAGATGCTGAAAGTGTCGCGGCTTCCTCTCGAAGCAAAGGTGTTATCAATGTGCAAAGAATCATGGAGATGATGCATGGTGGAGGACATTTTGGTGCGGCCGCTTTACAGCGTAAAAATACGAGTGTAGAAGCAGTGAAAAAAGAACTGCAGGAAACAATTGATTCATATTTAGAAGAAATTAAGGAGGAAAATACAGATGAAAGTGATTCTGTTAAGTGATGTTAAAAAAGTAGGAAAAAAAGGAGATATCGTAGAAGTTAGTGATGGATATGGAAGAAATTTCTGTTAAACAAAAACTTGCGGTATTAGCTACGAAAAAAAGCAAAGAAATTCTTGATGAACAAAATCTGCAGCATGATTTAGAAGAAAAACAAAGAGAAAGTGATGCGGTTGCGTTAAAAGAAAAGCTTTCAAAAAATTACGCTGCAGTTTCATGTGAAAACTGGAGAAGGTGGACGTGTATTTGGAAGTGTTTCAAGTAAGCAGATCGTAGAACAACTGCAAAGAGTACATGGGATTCATATTGAAAAACGTAAGTTTATTGATAAAGAAGCGGTATCTTCTTTAGGTTATACAGATATTAAAGTTGATTTATATAAAAATAAAGTTATAGGTACAATTCGAGTACATGTAAGTGAAAAATAAAGGAGGAGCTTATGAGCAGAGAATTACCGCACAGTAACGAAGCAGAACAGGCGATTTTAGGCGGAATGATGATTTATCCAAATGTTACGGGTGTTGTATTTGATCAAAATCTACAGGAAAAAGATTTTTATCTGGATATTCATCAGCGTATTTTCTCTGCTATGATGGACATCTGTGACAGTGGAAAGCCAGTAGATGTAACAACCTTGATTGCACGTTTACAGGATAAAGAACAGTTGAATTTAGTTGGAGGAGCCGATTATATTATTAAATTAAGCGATACCGCGATTTCTCCAGCAAACAGTATGTCTTATATAGAAATTATTAAAAGTAAGGCACATGTAAGACGTTTGATTGAAACAGCACAGGAAATTGTAGAAGAAGGCTTTGATGGTGCATCTTCATTAGATGAGATCATGGATAAAGCAGAACGCGACATTTTAAATGTTACTCGTGATCGAAAAGCCACTGAGTTTCGCTCCAGCAGACAGGTTGTTTCCACTGTTATGCAGGAACTGGTGAAGTTAAGAAATTCGGATACGCGAATTACAGGATTAAAAACAGGATATACGGATTTGGATAATATGACCAATGGTTTTTCAGCGAGGCGATTTGATTATTCTGGCCGCAAGACCTGCCATGGGGAAAACCGCATTTGCGTTGAATCTGGCATTGAATGCATCTTTCTATAATCCAGGTGCGATTGCGATTTTTTCATTGGAGATGCCTGCAGAAGCTTTGATGAAACGTATTTTAAGTGCGAAAAAGCGCTGTAGAATCCAGCAAACTTAGAAGTGGATTTATCAGTGATGAAGAATTTAATAAATTAAATGAAGCCGCAAACGAATTAATGGCAACCAAACTGTTTGTGGATGACAGCTCCAATGTGAAAATCAGTGAAGTAATTTTCAAAATGTCGAAAATTAAAAAGCGAACATGGACTAGATATGGTCGTTGTCGATTATCTTCAGCTGATTAGTGGAAGTGGTCGTGGTTCTGATAATCGTCAGCAGGAAATTTCCGAAATTTCGCGTTCTTTAAAATCTTTAGCAAGAGAAATGGAGTGTCCGGTTATCGCATTGTCACAGCTGTCACGTTCTGTTGAAACAAGACCAGATAAACATCCTATGTTGTCAGATTTGCGTGAATCTGGAGCGATTGAACAGGATGCGGATATCGTTATGTTTTTATATCGTGATGAATATTACAATAAAGAACATGATGGAGAAGAAAATCCGACAGATAAAACCGATGTGGATATTGCCAAACATCGTAATGGGGCAACAGGAAGGGTAGAACTTGCCTTTCAAAAGTCAATCTCTGCCTTTTTCAATATTGCCCATAATGGATATTAGAAGGGATATAACTATGAAATTTGCTTTATTAGCGAGTGGCTCAAAAGGAAACTGCTGTATTGTCAAACATAACAGCAGTAGTCTGATTATTGATTGCGGGACAACAAAGAAGTATTTGAAAGGCTGCTTTGAACAATTGTCGTATGATCCTATGAAAGCAGATGCTTTGTTAATTACACATACGCATACGGATCATATTTCTCAATTGAAAATGTTTGAAGAACTGCCTACTTATGCAGCACAAATATAGAAACATCAAATTTGCGAAACATTTCAGCATTTGATACTTTTCAAATCAAAGACTTTCATATTACCGTACTTCCCATGAGTCATGATTGTGAAAATAACGGTTGGCTATCTTATTGAATGTGGAAATGAAAAACTTGTATATGTGACAGATACAGGATATATCAAAAAAGAAGTGAAAGACTACTTGAAAGATGCGGATTACTATATTTTTGAAAGCAATCATGATATTGAAATGCTTATGCAGACAAAACGTCCGGTTTATGTAAAACAAAGAATTATTAATGATTATGGTCATTTATGCAACGAAGACAGTGCTCATATTTTAAGTGAAGTGATCTCAGAAGAAAAAACAAAGGAAATCGTATTGGCACATATTTCACAAGAAGGAAATACAAGAGAAATGGCATTGTCTACTTTAAAACAGATTTTGGATAGCAAACAAGTTAATTATGATGGAATGCGTTTATATCCAGCTGATCAGTTTTCTATTTATATAGGTGGAAATAAAGAAATGTAAGATGCCGCAATATGCGGCAATTTTTGAAAGGAGATTTATGATAAAAATAGTTGCGGTAGGAAAAATAAAGGAAAAGTTTTCAAAAGCACAGATTGAAGAATTTGAAAAAAGACTTCGCCCTTTTACTCGTTTGGAAATGATAGAAGTAGCCGATGAAATAGCTCCACAAACAAACAGTGATGCACAAAATGAGCAAGTAAAAGAAAAAGAAGGAGAGCGCTTGTTGTCGAAAATAAAAGATAATGAGTATGTGATTTTGTTAGATCTTTGGGGAGAAATGATCAGCAGTGAAAAGTTTGCGGAAAAACTTGAAAAACTGCAAACCTATCAATCCAGCAATATTACTTTTGTGATAGCCGGCTCCCTTGGGCCAGGAAAAAACATATACCAAAGAGCAAACTATCGATGAAGTTATCTGATTTAACATTTACGCATCAAATGACACGTATTTTAGTTTTGGAACAGATATATCGTGCATTTATGATCTTAAATCATAATCCATACCATAAATAATTTGTCGATAAGTTTTTTTATTTAAGATACAAATCCTTAAATTGTCATACATATAATAAGCATGCAGAACCGAAGTTTAAACAGAAACTTTATTAGGTTAAGCATGCTTTTCTTTTAACTAAATTATATATGTGAAAACGCATACAGAAAAATGAAAATTTAACACTTTATTACTGGAAATTTAGTTAAAAAGGTTTATACTTATAGTATAAGATATTATATAAATGGCATATCTATTTTTTCAAGGGGTGAATTAACACATGAGACAAAACAACATGCTGGCAATGATTTTAGCTGGGGGAAGAGGTACAAGACTGTATGACCTAACTAAAAAAATTGCGAAACCTGCAGTATATTACGGTGGGAAATATCGTATTATTGATTTCCCATTAAGTAACTGCGCAAACTCTAACATTAATGTAGTTGGAGTACTAACTCAATATGAAAGTGTATTGTTGAATTCCTATGCGGCTGCTGGTCAGCGTTGGGGACTGGACGCTAAAGACAGTGGAGTTTATGTCCTTCCTCCACGTGAAAAAGACGGTGCAGCTTTTGACGTATATAGGGGTACTGCAGATGCGATTTCACAAAATATCGATTTTATCGATAACCAGAATCCTGAATATGTTTTGATTCTTTCAGGGGATCATATCTATAAGATGGATTATTCAAAAATGCTTGCTCATCACAAAGCTTGC
>ENA-OQDC01001561-OQDC01001561.1-human-gut-metagenome-genome-assembly--contig:-NODE-1561-length-11118-cov-5.789100_pt1 | contig 11118 bp, 15 predicted proteins | sample MGYA00242770_ERZ504601 | MGnify/ENA primary metagenome ERZ504601 (study PRJEB26092, sample SAMD00036305) | human gut metagenome | host: Homo sapiens | study: EMG produced TPA metagenomics assembly of...
TTATATCCGAATATTGAAGATTTAATAATAAGATTTAAAGCAATACAAGGTATAGAAAAAATAGTATTGACTACAAATGGCATATTATTATCTAATAAAGTAGATGTTTTGAAAAAAAGCTGGTATAAGTGGTATAAATTAAGTTTAGATTGTATTGATAAAGATTTATTTAGAGAAATTACACGTGGCGGAGATATAGATAAAGTTATATTAGGAATAAAATTAGCTCAAAAAGAAAATATTCCTTTAAAAATCAACAGTGTAATTATGCAGGGGATAAATGAAAAAGAGATAATTCCCTTGATTGAAATTTGCCAATGATAATAAAATAGATTTGCGTTTTATCGAGTTAATGCCGATGAATGTAGCAAAAAAATTTTAAAGCGGTAAAAGAAGATGATTTAAAAGCTATAATTAGCAAAAAATATGGAGCTTTAAAACAAATAGATGTGTTTGAAGGTCCAGCACATTATTATCAAGTAGAAAATTTATCAATAAAAATAGGATTTATTTCTGCATTATCACATAAATTTTGTGCTAATTGCAATCGTTTACGATTGACATCAACAGGCATGTTAAAACCTTGTCTACATTATAATAGTGGTGTTAATTTAAATGATTTATTGAAAAAGAATGTAACAGATGAAGAAATTTTAGCGATAATAAAGGATACTATTTATCATAAACCTAAAAATCATCACTTAGAAAATGAAGCTTTTTCACAAAAAGAAGATAAATCTATGTCTTTAATTGGTGGATAAGTGATATAATAAATAAATATCACTATATTATATATTTTAATTGAATACAGGAGGTATTTTTAATGAACAAATCTGTACATCCAGTTGATGAAAGATTGCCATTAGGTCAAACGTTTCTCTATGGTCTTCAGCATGTATTAGCAATGTATGCTGGTGCGGTAGCGGTACCACTTATCGTGGCGAATGCTATCGGTCTTAGTACAGAGGATTTAATTTATTTGATTAATGCAGACTTATTTACTGCTGGTATTGCGACTTTAATTCAGACTTTGGGTCCATGTAAAATGGGAAGTAAATTACCAATTGTGCAAGGTGTAACATTTGCAGCTGTTTCGCCGATGATAATGATTGGTCAAGCTGATGGGTTAACAGCGATTTATGGTGCTGTTATAGCCAGCGGGTTGTTCATGTTTTTAATGTCTCCATTTTTTAGCAGATTGGTTGGCTTTTTCCCTCCAGTAGTAACTGGTAGTGTTATTACAATTATTGGTTTGTCTTTATTGCCAGTAGCAGTAAGATGGGCTGGTGGCGGTAATCCAGCTGCTGCAGATTTTGGAAGTATTCCAACTTTATTGTTATCTGCTTTTGTTTTATTGTTAGTAATTATATTCTATCGTTGGTTTTCTGGTGTATGGAGAAATATTTCCGTATTGTTAGCATTAGTAATAGGTACAGTAGTAGCTTCTTTCTGTGGTTATACAGATTTTAGTCATATCGGTAAAGCTGATTGGCTAGGTCTTGTTACTCCTCTTCATTTTGGTGTACCAACTTTTGATATTCCAGCAATTATTGTAATGATTTTAGTTATCTTAGTTGTTATGACAGAAACTACTGGTGATATTATCGCTGTAGGTGCTATCGTAGGTAGACCAGCAGACCAAAAAACAATTACAAGAGGTCTTCGTGCTGATGGTTTCTCCACTTTACTTGGTGGTATCTTAAATACTTTCCCTTATACAGCATTTGCTCAAAATATCGGTCTTATTACACTCACAAATGTAAAAAGCCGTTTTGTTGTAGCTGGTTCTGGTGTGATTTTAATGTTATTAGGTTTATTCCCTAAAATGGCAGCTTTAGTTGCATGTATTCCAGCTCCTGTACTTGGTGGTGCTGGTATCGCTATGTTTGGTATGGTAGCAGCAAATGGTATTCGTGTATTAGCGAAAGTTGAATATGAAGGCGAAGGCAATTATAATGTCTTAATTGTAGGTATCAGCCTTGCAATGGGTCTTTTATCTATGGCTGTTCCTGAAATCTTCAAACATTTAACTGGCATTTGGAGCATTATCTTCCATAGTGGTATTACAATCGGAAGTTTAACAGCAATTATTTTAAATGCTATTTAAATAGAATATAATTAAAAAATAATAATATAAAGAAACTCCTTTAGTTTTAGCTAAAGGAGTTTTTTATTGTTAGGAAATATGTGGTAAACTTTTATTAAATCATTTGATAAAAAAGTAAAAATAAAATTTTTATAAATTTAATTGATTGAAATTGGGAGGAGGATATTTATGATTTTTTGTAAAAGTGGTGGTTGTAGTGCCAAATTAGGGCCGAAGGTTTTAAGTAAAGTTTTATCTAAATTGCCTAAATTTGAAGATGAAAATTTATTAGTGGGTTTTGATTCAAGTGATGATGCTTCTGTATATAAATTGACAGATGATATTGCAATGATACAGACATTAGATTTTTTCCCACCGATGGTAAATGACCCTTATATTTTTGGGCAAATAGCAGCAACAAATGCAGTAAGTGATATTTATGCTATGGGTGGCATAGTAAAAACTGCACAGAATATAGTGTGTTTTCCTGAAAATGAAGATTTAAATATTTTAGGGCAGATAATGGCTGGCGGAGCTAGTAAAATTATGGAAGCTGGCGGAATTTTATCTGGCGGTCATTCTGTAAATGATGAAAGTATAAAATATGGTTTGGCAGTAACAGGTATTGTCAATCCTCAAAAAATATATCAAAATAATACTATAGAATTAAATGATGATTTAATTTTAACAAAACCACTAGGTGTAGGTATTATTATGGCGGCAAATTCTGTCGGTGAAGCAAGTGATGAGGCTATGCAAAAAGCTATAAAATCCACGACTACTTTAAATAAAAAGACGGCAGAAATCATGACTGATTATGATGTTCATGCTTGCACTGATGTAACAGGCTTTGGTTTTATTTGTCATCTTTTAGAAATGGTAGCTAAAGATTATAGTGTAGATGTTTACGCAAAAAATTTACCGATTATCAAAGAAGCTTTGACTTATGCAGATAATTTTTTAATCACAAGTGCAGGTCAGAGAAATCGCAATTTTGCAGGAGATAGAGTTTCTTTTGTAGATGGAGTATCTTTTGCTATGCAAGAAGTTTTATTCGACCCACAAACTTCTGGCGGTTTATTGATAAGCGTAAATTCTAAGGATAGTAAATCTTTAGTGGAAGAAATGCAAAAAGCAGATATAGATGCTCGCATTGTGGGTAAGGTGACAAATTTAGATAAATATAAAATAAATGTTATGTAATTTTTTTAGAGGTGATTTTTATGGAAAAAACTATAGATGCTAGAGGTCAGGCTTGTCCAAAACCGCTTGTAATGGCTAGAGATACATTAAAAACTTTGACACAAGATGATAAATTAAATGTAGTTGTCGACAATTTAGTTTCTGCACAGAATTTGGAAAAAATGGCAAGCCAGATGAATTTACCATCTCAAAAAGTACAGCAAGGTACAGATTATATAGTATCTTTGTTCGTAAAAAAATCCATGTTCATTCCTCAACAAGAAGAAATAAAATGTGAAGTGCCAACAAAGACAGATAATTCTTTTGTCGTTGTAGTCAGCAGTAATGTAATGGGTCATGGCGATGATAAATTAGGCAGTATTTTGATTAAAGGCTTTATTTATTCCTTGACTTGTTTAGAAACTTTACCTAAAGCTGTTATTTTTTATAATAGTGGTGTTAAATTAGCAGTTGAAGGTTCTGAAGTATTAGAGGACTTAAAGACTTTAGCTGATGCTGGTGTAGAAATAGTAGCTTGTGGCACTTGTTTAGAATTTTATCAGTTAAAAGAAAAATTAGCTGTAGGTAAAATCGTAAATATGCTTGATATTGTAGAGCGTCAAGCAAAAGCGACGAAAGTGGTAAAACCATGATTTATTTTGACCAAGCAGCAACGAGTTATTATCGTCCAGATTGTGTAGTTACTGCTGTTATTGAAGCGTTAGCTAATGCTGGCAATTCATCAAGAAGTGCAACAGGACCATCTATTTGGTCTTCGCGAATTGTTTATGAAGCACGTGAAAAAATTGCTACTTTATTTAATGCAAAACCAGAAAATGTGGCATTTACTTCTGGGGTAACAGAAAGTTTGAATTTAGTCATAGCATCTTTTTTTAATAAAGGGCATATCATAACTACAGCAAATGACCATAATTCTGTATTGCGTCCATTATATCTACGTGATGGCGATTTGGATTTAACCATAATTCCTGTAGATAAAGATGGAAATTTTGAATATGAATTGCTGGAAAGAGCTTTTCGTCCTGATACTTTGGCTGTGATTACAACAGGAGCATCAAATGTTACTGGTAATCTCATGGATATACAGCGTATAGGAACTATAGCTCATGAGCATAATGCTTTATTTATTTTAGATGCTGCTCAAGTAGCTGGTTTAATACCGATAGACATGGAAAATTTCAACATAGATATTTTATGTTTTACAGGTCATAAAGAATTATTTGCTCCGCAAGGTACAGGTGGTATAGTTTTGCGAGAAGGTCTTCACCCTGTACCTGTGAAAGTTGGTGGCAGTGGTTTTTATAGTTTTGCGAAAAATCACCCAGATATGATGCCAAATGTATTTGAAGCGGGAACAGCAAATGTTCATGGTATTGCAGGACTTAATGCTTCTGTAGATTGGATTTTAAAAAATGGTTTAGATACAGATGCACTTTTGTTGGCAAAAGATTTTTATGAAGGTCTAAAAAATATTGAAGATGTAAAAATCTATGGCTGTTTTAAAAGAAATCGTGTACCAGTGATAAGTTTTAATATCAAAGATATAGATTCTTCGATAGTTGCAGATAGATTATGGATGGAATACAGCATTGCTGTCCGCAGTGGTATACACTGTGCGCCACTTATTCATCAGGCTTTAGGAACTGATAAACAAGGCACAGTGCGTTTTAGTTTTTCAAGATTTAATACACAAGAAGAAGTAAAACAAGCATTAATAGCAATAAAAGAAATCAGGGACGATTTATGTCAAGATTAGGAAAATCTTTAAAGTTAGTGATAACATTTGATAATCCAACACATGCTTTTGCTTTTGAATCTGCTTGTAAAAAAGGAAATATCGCTGGCAGATTATTGCCTGTACCTGTGGAGCTTACAGGTGGCTGTGGCATTGGTTGGACTAGTAAAATAGAAGATAAATTTATAGTAGAAGATTTTATAAAACAAAATAATTTAGCAGTTGGTCATATTTTAGAGCTTGAGTTTTAGTCTTGAAGTTCATTTAATATGGATAATGTATCTACATCTACTAATTCTTTAGCAGAATTCACTTCGACTAAAGTTAATTCATCAAGATGTTTTTGAATGACAACGCGACCGCCTTTATCTCCTTGGATAGCGAGTAATTCTGGCACGTATTTTTGAGCGAAAATCACAGGATTACCTCTTTTCCCTTTATGCGATAGAGCGCAGATATTATCTTTTTTTTGCCATGTTTGATAAAGCTTATTTAGACTTGTAAATGTCAAAAATGGTTGGTCGCAAACGATGAATAAATAGCCGTTAATATTATTATCATTTGTATTATCAGCAGAAGATAATTGTTGGCTGGCTCTTATGGCTAATTGCATAGAATGAGATTGACCCAAATGAGTATCATAGTTAGGAACGACTATTATATTTGGGTCAATTTTTTTGGTGATTTCAGGATATTTAGTAACTAAAATTGTCTGCTTAGGATTTAGTTTTTTGATTAAATTTAAAGTATATTGATACATAGGGATATTATTTATAGGATAAAGCAATTTATTCGCACCGAAACGAGAGCTATTGCCAGCAGCTAAAATAACAACGCATAGAGATTTTTTATACATAGAAAACACCTCATAGGAGAATAAATTTATGTTTTTAGAATATACAAAGAAAAAGTTGATTAATAAAAGTATAGTAGAGTATTTGCAAGTGAAAAATCAAGATATAATTTCTGTATCTGGAGCAGGTGGTAAAACTTCTACGATAAAATTATTAGCTAAAAATTTAGTGCGTGAACATAAGAAAATTTTGATTACAACAACGACAAAGATGTTTAAAACAGCAGATGCTATAACGATAAGAGATAAAAATTTATTAAAGCAAAAATTAAAACAGCAAAATTGGGTATTTACTGGTCAAGATTATGGGGAAAAAATAAGTTCATGGGACGAAGAACTTTTTGCGAGAAATCATATTTTTGGCAGATATAACTTTGATTGAAGCTGATGGAGCAAAAAGATTGCCATTTAAATTCCCCAAACAAAATGAACCCGTTTATATATCTTCATCAAATAAAGTAGTGTATATCGTAGGCATGAGTGCATTAAATCAGCCGTTAAAATCTTTATGTAGAGCCGAACTTTTAGCAAAGTTTTTACAAAAGCAAGTAAACGAAAATCTGACAAAAAATGATATAATAAAAGTGATATCAAGTGAACAAGGAGCAAGAAAAGATATAGGTAAGCGAGATTTTTTTCGTTATCCTAAATCAAGTTGATACTTTGTTTGCTTTAAAAGAGGCTATATTTATAGCTGAAAAATTGACAGAATGTAAAATAAAAGTGGCGATAAGTAGTTATCGTGATGAGTTTTAGAAAGTAAAAATAGAGAAGGTAAAGGTAATTTTAATGGAAAAGATATTGATAAAAGGCGCTGGCGATTTAGCATCAGGTATTGCTTGGCGATTACAACGAGCAGGATTTCCGATTATTATGACGGAGATAGAAAAGCCTTTGACTGTGAGATTGACAGTGTCTTATTCTAATGCTGTTTATGAAAATGAAGTGAATATAGAAGGAATAAAAGGAAAGTTAGTAAATAATTATCAAGAGGCACAAGAAGTTATTGCACAAGATAAAATTGCTGTAATTGTTGATGAAAATGCTGATATTGCGAAAGAGTATAAACCAGATATTATCATTGATGCTATAATGGCTAAGAAAAATATAAATACAAAAATTGATGATGCACCGATTGTCATTGCTGTAGGGCCTGGATTTACAGCTAAAAAAGATTGCGATTATGTTATTGAAACGAAAAGAGGTCATTTCTTAGGTAAGGTAATCGAAGATGGCAGTGCTATAAAAAATACAGGTGTTCCAGGAAATATTGGTGGTTATACTGTAGAGCGAATTATCAGAGCTAATGGCGAAGGTGTATTTAAATCCGTAGCAAAAATTGGTGATTTTGTAAAAAAAGGCGATATTGTAGCCTATGTTGATGATAGAGAAATAACAGCCTTAATAGATGGTATTGTCCGCGGTATGTTGCATGATGGCATTGTAGTTACAGATAATATGAAATGTGGAGACATTGACCCACGAGCAGAGCAAAGTCATTGTTTTAGCATATCTGATAAATCTAGAGCCATAGGTGGCGGTGCTTTAGAAGCTGTATTATATGGCTTGAAAAATTTGAGAAAGCAGGGCAAGAAATGATTACAATAAAAGCTTTTTGGCAAAAAGTGCAGACACAATTAAAAGCAAATAATCCTGTAATTTTGGCAATGGTCATGGAGAAAAAAGGTTCTGCTCCGCGCGGAGTAGGTGCACATATGCTTATTTTATCTGATGGCTCAACAGTGGATACAATTGGTGGTGGCCCTTTAGAATATTTGGCTATACAGGAAGCTAAACAAAATATAAAAAATGGTAAATCCATAGTGCAGACTTTTTCTTTAAATAATGCTACTGCTGGTGAATACGGTATGGTTTGTGGCGGTCAGTTGACAGTTGCTCTATATTGTTTACAGCAAAAAGATTTAGTTCAAGTGGAAAAAGCATTGACTTTAATCAATACGAAAAATAAAATCGTTTTAAGTTTAAGTTGGCAAAATGAAAACTTCGATTTTAAAGTTTATGACTTAGCGGAAAGCTTTGCTTTGAAAGAAAAGTTGACTAAAAAATCTTTATTGCAGATGGATACAACAAATCAATCTGGGCAGTATTTAGAAATCATGAAGCAAAGCCCTAGAGTTTATTTGTTCGGTGGCGGATATGTAGCTCAAGAGGTCGCAAAATTATTGCCAAATTTAGAATTTGAATATATAGTGCTTGAAGAACGCAGTGAATTTGCTAAAAAAGAATTATTTCCAGATGCTAAACGCATTGTAGTTGTAGATTATGCAGATTTTAGTAAGCAAGTGGAAATAAAAAACAGCGATTATGTAATAGTTGTAACTAATGGACATACAAAAGATACCTTGGTTTTAGAAAGTTTATTGAAAAATCCTCCAGCATATATTGGTGTGATTGGCAGTAGACATAAAAAAATTCATGTAGAAAATTATTTAGCTGAAAAAGGATTTAGCGAAGATTTAATAAAACAAATTATTATGCCTATAGGGCTAGATATTAAAGCGGAAACACCTTCCGAAATTGCAATTAGTATTGTAGCTCAGTTAATTCAAAAAAGAGCTCAGTAAAATAATTTTAGATGGGAGAAAAATAGATGTTTGGATTAGGTATACCAGAATTAATTTTAATTTTAGTAATTGCTTTAGTGGTATTTGGACCTAAGAAATTGCCAGAAATAAGTAAGGCTTTAGGTAAAAGCATAAAAGAATTTAGAAATTCAACATCAGATATCACAGATACAGTGAATACTGTTAAAGATGTAACTGATGTGGCTAAAAAATTAAAATAATAAATTATAAATGAGGAAAATATGGCGAATTTTACGCATTTTAATCAAGATGGTGAAGCTATCATGGTTGATGTCAGTCAAAAAGACATTACCATGCGCATAGCTATTGCCGAAGGTAGTATAAAAGTAAATCAAGAAGTTTTTCGTTCAATCAAAGAACAGACTAATAAAAAAGGTGATGTATTAGCTGTTGCTAGAATAGCTGGTATTATGGCAGCGAAAAAAACAAGTGATATGATACCGCTTTGTCATCCATTATTTATTACAAAAGTTACGATTGATTTTGAATTAGACGAAGACAATTATATGATAAAAGCTATTGCGACAACAAAAGTCAATGGTAAGACTGGCGTTGAGATGGAAGCACTCCATGCTGTATCAGTTACTTTATTGACGATTTACGATATGTGCAAGGCTATAGATAAAAGTATGGAAATAGCAGATATACGTCTATTGCATAAAGAAGGCGGAAAATCTGGCGTTTATGATTATGAAAAATAATAAGGAGTATAGATTTTAATTGATGGGAAAAATTTTAGCTGTATGTATCAGTGAACAAAAAGGTACTTTAAAAACTGCTGTAGATAAGGGCTTGATGATAAAAGATTTTGGTTTAGAACATGATGCTCATGCTGGAAAATGGCATCGTCAGATAAGTTTATTAGCAGTGGAAGCGGTGAGAACTTTTGAAGAAAAATATAATTTCAAAGTTCCTGCTGGTGCATTTGGCGAAAATCTTTTAGTTGAAGGTATTGATTTAAAAAATTTGCCGATTGGTACAAGATTAAAAGTAAATGATATTTTATTGGAAATCACTCAGATAGGTAAAAAATGCCATTTAGGTTGCAATATTCAAAAGCAAACAGGTGAATGTATCATGCCTAATGAAGGTGTGTTTGCGATTGTATTAAATGGCGGAGAAATTAAAGCACAAGATACAATTTTTGTAGAAGCTTGAGAAGGTGAAAGAAATGTTTGAAGTAGCGATAATCACTGCAAGTGATAAAGGTGCAAAAGGTCTTCGTGAAGATTTAAGTGGTCCATGTATAAAGCAGATTGTAGAAGAGTCTGATTATAAAGTAGTATCCATGGAAATTTTGCCAGATGATAGAGCTTTATTGGCAGATAAAATGATAGAGCTTGCGGATAAAGAAATTCCTTTGATTTTGACAACAGGTGGTACAGGTTTTTCTCCAAGGGATAATACACCTGAAGCGACAAAAGATGTAATTGAAAAAGAAACACCAGGAATTTCTGAAGCTATGCGTATGTATAGTTTAAAAATTACACCAAGAGCTATGTTGAGTCGAGCAACTTCAGGCATTAGAAAAAAATCTTTGATTATTAATTTGCCGGGAAGTCCTAAAGCTGTAAGAGAATGCTTAGAATATTTATTGCCAACATTAGACCATGGTCTTAAAATTATGCTTAATTTAGATAGTGAATGTGCTAGAAAATAATAAAAAAATTAGATGTAGCTTCTTATAACTAAATATTTAAATGATTTTAAATATGAATCAAATAAAATGGTTTATTTAAATTAAAACCATTTTATTTGATTTTTTATTAAATTTTTTATTTAATTCAATCGTTTAAAAATATACTTAGATAATAAAGCTTCTATTATAAAGAAAATACATAGTAATAAAATACAAATTTTTATACCTATACCATGGGCGATAAAACCTAAAAGTGCAGGCCCTAAAAATTTACGCCAGTATAGCCCATGCAAGTTATAGCAGTAACGGCTGCATTTATTGGCATATCATTTTGATTCTTAAGTAAAGAATAAAGTACAGGTACAATATTAGCAGATCCTAAGCCAATACAGATAAAACCAATTGGCATCAAATAAAAATTATCAATAAGAACTACCAATAAGAAACCAAGTCCAGAGATAAGAGCCCCAAATACACAAATTTGTTCTTCTCCAATATATTGAACTGCTCTATCACCTATAAAACGAATTATAAGCATTGCTACAGAAAAAATAGCATAACCTATACCTGCTAAAGATAATTCCAAGTTTTTTAGTTTCTGTTAAAAATATACCACTCCAATCCATTATAGCTCCTTCTGCTAAAAAAACTTATGCAAGCTAAAATGCCAAATAAAATAACAATACCATGTGGTATAGCTATTGGTTTTTCGTTATTAGCACCTTTATATGTTAAAAAATATGGGCTAGCAATTAAACAAAATATAAATATTATAATGCCATGAATAATTGATATCATTGTAATATCTAAGCCTTGTTTGGCTAATATACTAAATAGACCAGCACTGCAAAAAACAACCTACACTCCAAAAAGCATGCATACTAGACATAATACGTTTTTTCGATAATTTTTCTACTATTACGGAATTTATATTCATTGTAACATCTATTGTTCCCATAACAGAACCAAATAACAATAAAAATATGACAAGTGACC
>ENA-OQDC01001562-OQDC01001562.1-human-gut-metagenome-genome-assembly--contig:-NODE-1562-length-11116-cov-4.531623_pt1 | contig 11116 bp, 10 predicted proteins | sample MGYA00242770_ERZ504601 | MGnify/ENA primary metagenome ERZ504601 (study PRJEB26092, sample SAMD00036305) | human gut metagenome | host: Homo sapiens | study: EMG produced TPA metagenomics assembly of...
GACTCTTTACTGAATCATGCGTTATCACTGTCCCTATTTCACTTTGATTGGCTTTGGTATTCAGATCATTTATCTCAATATATATGCCTCCGTATAATTTTAAAGCATTTTGAATAGTTGTTCTAATTTCACTATTTACATACCAACCATAAACCCATGCGACACGAGCTTTTGGAGCAATTTGCCGTATATTACGAACAAGTGTTTCACAACTACTCTTAAATGTCGTTCTTTTCAATTCCGTGTTTACATTATCGCCCAGTTGAACAACGACTAAATCGGCATCTGCATCAAGTTCAAGCTCTAAAATATCTTCTATCCACGCATTACTTGTTGTGATACTTTCTGCATCTTCAAAGCCCGTTCCTGAAAGTTGTTTTGAAGTATAATTCCCCGACCCGAAAGCCAATATATGCTCTTTTATGATGTCGTAATAATCCTTTGTTTTATCGGTTGCATCCATTCCAAAATCTCCATTACCCAACAATAAAGAGTTACCGATAAATAACGCTTTTTCCGGATATAACGGGGTTGTTGTCACTACTCCGTTGTTCCCAACCAATACTACATATTTAATTCCATATGGAGAAGTCAGAATAATATCCGAACTGCTTTCCAAAGACGTTACTTTCCCCTCCAAAACTGCTATCTCTTTTTGTAAATCGGAGATTGTTTCTGTAAGATTTTCTGTTTGCCCGATTGGATATTGAACACATTTGAAATCCTTCACATGTACATCACCCACGCCTTTCACTTCAAACTCCAGCTTATCCAGCTTTCAAGGGTTCCTCACAGTTGAATTCACCCACACGATAAATTCCACCATTCTTTTAAGTCCCGGAGCCGAGAGACGGATGGTAACACCGTCATTTTGGTTGCGCACCTTCTTATCCTTGAAGCCGATGGTGAGATGACCATCCTTCACTGTGCTCTCCGTATTCTTCACGTACTTCTCCCGTCCTTCAATCTGTAGGGAGTAACTGTCGCTCTGTGTGAAATAAACCGTACCCACAGAAGTTATCCTGATGGATGAGAATGCCTCCACCTTACGTACTTCACTCACTTTGTTATCTTGTCCCCATGCACAAATTACGCCTGCAAATGCCAATGCCAATGCGATGATAACACCTATAATATTTGTCTTCATATTCTTGCTTATTTATTACGATGATTACTTACTCAAAAAACAGATAATATATTTAGTACGAACGGATGATATATTTGCCCCAAACAAGTGATGTGTGCGATACAAACAGATGATACGTTCTTTTTTATCGTTGATATTATTTTCTTATTCTTCATGTAACGCCTCTGCCGGCTCTATCTTCATGGCTTGCCGGGCCGGATACCAAATACCCATCATCACCATCAGTGCTATCAACAGCCAAGCACCTAATGAGCCTATCAGGAAACGTATCATGCTCCACTCTACCGGCCAGGTCGCAATCAATGCAGTACGTCCAATGGTGAATTCGCCGACACCTACGTTGTAACATACCAGCATAGCAGGCAAAGTAACCAACGCCAACAGCAGTAACCCCTCCCCCATAAGAAGGGAAAAAACCTGATGCTTGGTACTACCCATCGCCAACCGTAAGGCTATTTCCGAGCGACGACGGCGCGTACGAACCCAGAAAGTGCCTATCAGCCCCAAAAAGACATTACCCAAAAGGAACAATACCACTATTGTCTGACTATTCACTTTGTCCGTATCTCCATACATCACTTCAAACTGTGCCTGCATTTGCGTGTAAGGTTCCGCATCGGCAACAAATATATTGTCCGTATCCAGCCTCGGTGCTATCTCGCGGAGAAATTGTTCCCGATAGTCCGGTCCGTCGGCTGCAGGCTTTACACGGAAAACTATCTGTGCCTGCTGACTACCGAATTCCTCACGCATAAGTTGCTCGCCCAGGCGCATAAAAATCCAATGAGCGTCATTACCATAGCGGTAATCGCGGAAACTGCCGACAATGCCACCTTGAGTAACAGTATTCACAGTATCTCCACGCCATTTCATCGGTGTGTTGAGTGAAAATTCCGGTAGCCGTTCCTTGAAGGCATCGGCAATAGCCTGACTCAACATCACATTATTGATGCCGATAGGCAAAGCGGCAAAAGTCCGTCCTTGTTCCTCCTGCATATGGAAAACCCGGGTATATCCACCGGTAGCATAAATCATACGCCCGTTCTGCCCGATGGTATCTTGTACAGCCAGCGAGTTATAACTATTTGCGCCACTCATAGGCAAACTCCAATAACTCAATGAAGCGGCCTCTACAGTCGGTTCTTGTTCCAGCCTTTTCAGGATATTCAGATACTTGTCGGCATCGAGCAATGCAGTATCACGACTCTCGCCTCCCTGAACCGTAGTAAGACGATAAACATGGTCGATATCATATCCCAACGGACGATAGAAAGTATATTTCATACATCCCAGAGAGTCGCAAAGAAACCACATCACGATGAATACCAAAAAAAGTTCGGCCAAGACCCACCCACTATTGCTCAGGCGTGCCCATATCATGCGTAAGTTGTGTAAAATGAATTTCATAATACTTCTTGTTTTATTTATCGTTCAGTGAATCTACAATTGTCCGTCTTGCTGCCATCCATGCAGGCAGTCCGGCACTAAGCGTATTGATGACCACGCAGAAAGCAAAAGCCAGCAGAAATACCCAGGGACTGAACAATGCCTCCATGCTCAAGCTAAAGTCACCGGCTGTACCGACATTCTGGCTATTGGTAAAAAGCCAGGTACGCATTCCCCATACAGCTACGTAGCTGAACAATAATCCTACCACACCACCAAGCAGTGTCAGTACCAGGTTCTCATTCAGAATTTGGCGTATCAGTACACCGCGCGTTCCTCCGAAGGCCTTACGTACCCCAAGCTCCGAGGTACGCTGCTGCATCCGGCTGTTACTCAGCCCGCACAAATTGAGCGACGGCACCAACAGAATGATGAACAATGCAATGGCATATTGCAGGTATAGCATCGTCACATCCGGTCCTACGTTAGCCCATACATGGTTCACATGCGCCACGATGTCATCCGGTTGCTCCATGATGTCTATCTGCATATCTCCCAATCCTGCATTGACAGCCTCTATCCGTTTGGCAATACCTTGACTGATAGCCGGAAAATCGTCGGATGTACGTGCCAGCACAGCAATATGAACACTACCACCATAACTCCATACCGAAGTCACTTCCAACTTATCGGCCGGATACATACTCCATACTTGTGCGTAAGCATCCTTTGCGGTGACAGAAACATCCTTTACCACTCCTATCACACGCGCCGGTTCGCGGTTCAACAATAACTGCTGTCCCACCGCATCTGTTGTACCAAACAGTTTCCGTGCCACAGAAGCACAAACCACAACAGCCTTTGTACCTCCTGCACGATCCTCTTCGCCAAAACCGTGTCCTGCCATGAACTGCAGGCTGAATACCTTCCAAAAGCCCTGATCGGTCTGCATAGCATCCACCTTTATCCGGTTGCTACCATCTGTAAGAGACACCAAAGCGGCACTGGCCGGAACAAAAGCAGTACAAGCTTCCACTTCGGATAACGGCTGTATACATTCTTTCATAAATGCCGGTGAAGGAGTATTATAGTTTTGTACCCCCTCCTCTGTCTTGCTGCTTATATGCATGGCAGAAAAGTAAAGGCACCGGCTACGGTTCACTTCCGGTTCCAAATCGGCATACTTCGTTTGCCAAATAATCACAATAGCCATAATCATGGTAATGGCAAACGCCGTACCCAGTATGGAAATTGTACTCAGCAGCGGATTCTGCTTCAAGATAGTAAAAGCTTGTCTTACGGTTTGCATTTCATTTATTGATAGTTGATAATTAATAGTTGATAGTTTCTAAGCAGTAATTATTCCACCTGACGTCCGTCGAAGAAGCGGATGGTACGCGAGGTCTGTTTGGCCTGCTCTTCATTGTGAGTCACCATCACAATGGTACGTCCGTCTTCCTTGTTCAGCTGATGCAACAGCTCCATGACTTCGGCACCCATTTTGGAGTCCAAATTACCGGTAGGCTCATCGGCGAGGATTATCTCCGGATTGCCGATGATGGCGCGGGCAATGGCTACACGCTGGCACTGTCCACCGGAGAGCTGTGTAGGCATGTGGCGCATGCGGTGGCTCAAACCGACCTTCTTCAACACCTCTTCCGCCAGACGACGGCGTTCTTTGGCAGACACCTTTCTATACAGCAAAGGCAGCTCCACATTATCCAATACATTCAGCGAGTTAATCAGATGGAAAGACTGAAACACAAAACCCAGCTTCTGGTTACGGAAAGCAGCCAGCTCCTTGTCCTTCATGCCGTCCACTTTCGTACCGGCTATTTCGATGGTACCGCTGGTGGGTGCATCCAGTAAACCCATAATGTTCAGCAACGTAGATTTTCCGCAACCGGAAGGTCCCATGATACTGAGAAATTCTCCCTTGTTCACTTCGAGGTTTACATTTTCCAATGCCACGGTTTCAATCTCGTTTGTACGATAAATCTTGTTGATGCCAGTTAACTTAATCATAATGGTAAGTATTTAATTGTTATTATTCTGTTCTGTTTCTATTCCGCACAATTTCTGCTTCAAGAGGTCAAAAGTTGTACCAAAATCGTTTATTATTGATTATCTGCTATTTATACATGCAGTAAGGTGTCCGAAAATGAACACCTTGTCCGTTTTCATCTATCCGTCACGCAGGGCTTCCGTAGGTGGAATGCGACTGATACTGCGCGCCACAGTTTGTTCTGCTTCAACAGTTCCCAGACTTATTTAAGTAAGACTTTATCATTTCAATTTCAACTTATTCTTGTTCTTATAGTTACTCATATCACTCACCACCACTTCATCACCCGGTTGCAAGCCACTGACCACTTCTACAAACTCAAAGTTGGAATCGCCCAACTGCACCTTGCGCTTTACGATTTCCTTATCGGAATTGCGTACAAAAAGTTCATACTCCCCACGTCCCACATAATAGCTGGCATTGGCTATGCGCATCACGTCTTCCTTCACCGCATTCATCACGTACACATCTGTCTTCAGACCGGAACGGAGACGGCGGTTATTATCTTCATTCAACTGCACGGTAAAGGATATTACACCATTCTTTGAAAGCGGAGTAACACTGCTTACGGAACCTTCCAACTTTTCGCTGCCAATCTTCACAATGGCCTTGCCGCCGGCAGCCACACGGTCACCGTAAGTATCGGCAATCTCGCCTTCCACCTTGAAGTGGCTCAAGTCGGAGATGACGGCAATCTGGGTCCCTTCAGGAACCTGAGCTCCAATCTGATTGTTGATATAAGTAAGGATGGCCTTCCGGGGCGAACGCACCTGCGCGTCATCGAGCGTACGTTTGGTTTCGGCCAGTGTCTTCTGGAACATGCTGAAATCCAATTCCTGCACTTGGTATTCCGCAGCCAACACTTCCTTCTCGTTGGCATACTGCTGCTGTAATTGCTCGTATTCCAGTTGTGCAACGTTGTAGCTCAGTTCTGCTTGGCGCACTTTGTCAGTGGTGCCGGAACCGAGGCTATCGAGGTACTGCTCGTTGCGCAGCTCCACCTTCATGCGGTCAAGCTTCATGGCGGAGACTTTGATTTTCATCTGAAGGTCGGTCAGCTTGGTTTGGTTGTCAAGTTTCAGCTGCTTTAGCTTGTAGCTGCGCATCTGCTCTTCGTCCAGCATCTTCTTGTAGTCGGTTTCGGCACTCTGTAAGTCCAGTTTCAGGATAGGAGTACCGACATCCACACTATCGCCACCTTTTCTGTACACCTCCAAAATGCGGGTATTGATGGGCGAGTTGATAATTTCCTCGAATGCCGGAACCACCTTGCCGGAGGCGCTGACACTGACTTCAATCGTGCCCTTGCCTACTTTGGAGAACACAAGATCTTTCTCTTTCACTCCCGCACGCATCAATGAAATGAGTACACTGACCACTACGATACCTGCCACGCCGATAGCACCGTAGCGGATAATTTTCTTATTGCGTTCTTTATTACGCACTTCTTTCGGAATTTCTCTATCCATATCTTTAAATTTTATTGTTTGCGAACATAACGCTTAATATATACTAAATTCATGCCAAAATCATAACCCACTGAAAGTAAGCGAAAAGACAAAAAAGAAGGGTGTCCGTTTTCGGACACCCTGTACATTTTCGGATAGATTCTTTATCTTAATCTCAAACGGTCGCCAATCTCCGGCACGTATTCCGCATCCTTGCGATTCATCTTATAAAGGTTCTTCAGACGAATGCCGTACTTTTGGGAAATGGAGTGCATGGAATCACCATCCTTCACAATGTAGACAGTATGGGGTTTAGCGGCTTTCTTACGCTTTTCTTTCAAGTAGATGATGTCTCCCGCCTCCAGTGTATATTCTTTATGGAGGTCGTTGTATTTCACCAGCTTCTTCCAGCTGATGTCAAACTCCTTGCCCAACACCTGGAAGGTGTCTCCGTCGCGTGCCACTACATAAGCTATATCGTTGGCAATGTACACCTGATGCGGATTGGCCAGCCAAGGCTTCTTTTTCAGTTCCTTCTCCCAGCTGCGGGCATCGCGCTTGCTCATGCCACGGCTGTCGTACTTATACAGTTCATAATCCTCGATAATGGTTATCAGTCGGTTGGCATACGACGGGTCGGTAGCATAGCCAGCCTTCTTCAAGCCGCGCGCCCAACCCTTATAGTCCGTAATCTTCAGTTTGAAAAGAAAAGCATAACGTGCTCCCCTTTTCAAGAAATCAGAATGGTCTTCATAAGAGTCTTTCGGATTGCGATAAGCGCGGAAACATTCATTGCGGGCATCGTCATCATGCCTCACTGTCCGTCCGCGCCAGTTGCCTCCGCACTTGATGCCGAAGTGGTTGTTGCTCTTGCGCGCCAGCGCGCTGTATCCGGCACCGCTCTCCAACAGCCCTTGGGCCAGCGTGATGCTGGCAGGTATCTTATGACGCTGCATCTGCTCCACGGCAAGGGGGGCATACTGTTTGATATACTCATTGTAGCGGGCATTCCGGCGTTGTGCCTGCACTGTTGTAATGGAAATAAAAAGAAATGCTATGATAGCAGTCAGTCTGAAAATCCGTTTCATGCTTAAAATGTTGAGTTCTGCACAAAAGTCCGTAAAAGAATTGAAATAACCAATCTCTTTTCTATCTTTGTAACATTAATTACAATATAACCCTTTGCCTTATGAAAGAATTAAATATCGAAATCGCCGTCAAGATATACGACTATGAAGAACTGGATGCCGCCGACCGCGAACTGATGGATGCCGCCCGCGAGGCTACCAACCGCAGCTATGCCCCTTACTCCCACTTCTCGGTAGGAGCTGCAGCCAGACTGGCAAACGGTATTGTAGTGACCGGCACCAACCAGGAAAACGCCGCCTATCCTTCCGGGCTGTGTGCAGAACGCACCACCCTATTCTATGCCAACTCCCAACATCCCGACCAGGCAGTAACCACCCTCGCCATTGCTGCACGCAACGAGCACGACGAGTTCCTGGAGTCTCCCATCCCGCCCTGCGGCGCCTGCCGGCAAGTGATGCTCGAAACGGAGAAGCGCTTCAAGCAGCCAATGCGGGTGTTGCTGTATGGCAAAAAGGGAATCTACGAGCTGAAGAATGTGGGAGAATTACTGCCACTCTCGTTCGATGCTTCGGCCATGAAGTAACAGAACCAATAAAGTATTAACATCGTGTCTGCAGGAAGTTAATTTCTTGCAAACACGATATTAACTTCTTGCCGACACGATATTAATATCGCAAAAAGCCTTTGTTATTCAGTGGAAATCATTACCTTTGCGCCCACTAACCAATTAATTCCACCGATGAGAATATCCGACTAAAGACAACACATTCCGGTAAACATCACTATCAACATGCTTTTTCAGACTGAACGCTGAGCATCACCTATATAGATGTTTAGCCAATACTGTGTTTGTCTGTACCCCTCCCCTTCGAGAATTTCAATTTCGGGGAATGCTTGCATCTCCCCTATCATTCTTACTTCTAAAAACACAGTAGAAACTTATGAGCTTTATCATTAAAGACCTTAGCTATATCCATGCAGATAAGGAAATCTTGTTTTCACACCTCCACTTGAGTATCAACTCCGGAGATAAAATAGCCCTGACCGGAAATAACGGTTGCGGCAAGTCTACCCTCATGCGTATTTTGGTAGGAGACTTGTCTCCAAGTTCGGGAACGGTGCTACGCCCCGAACATCTGTACTACGTACCCCAGCACTTCGGACAATACGACCGGCAGACAATAGCACAAGCTTTGGGAATCAGCCACAAGCTATCTGCCCTGCATGCCATCCTAAGCGGTGACGCTACCGAAAAGCACTTCAATACGCTCAATGATGACTGGAACGTGGAAGAACGCGCCCAGACTTCTCTCGACAGCTGGGGACTGGACGGTATCCCACTCTCCCGTCCGATGGAAGGACTTAGCGGCGGCGAAAAGACCCGCATCTTCCTGGCAGGCATGGAGTTGCACAACCCAACAGCCATCCTGCTGGACGAACCGACCAACTATCTGGACGCGGATGGACGGGAACGTCTGTATAACTTGATACGACGGACATCGGCTACCGTGCTCGTCATCAGTCACGACCGCACGCTACTGAATCAGTTGCCTGCCATCTGCGAACTCTCCTCCCAGGGATTGACGTATTACAGCGGAAACTACGACTTCTACAAAAAACAGAAGACCCTGCAACAAAACGCCCTCACCCAACAACTGGAAGAGAAGCAGAAAGCCCTGCGCCTTGCACGCAAAGTGGCACGCGAAGTAGAAGAACGGAAGGCCAAACAGAATGTGCGGGGAGAAAAAAACTCCATTAAAAAGGGGATTCCCCGCATCATGATGGGAGCACTGAAAAACAATGCGGAAAACAGCAGCAGCAGACTCAGCAGCATTCATACGGAGAAAACGGAAAAATTGCAGGCAGAAATGTCAGGTATCAAAAGTTCACTGCCACAGACAGACAAACTGAAAACAGACTTCAATGCCTCTCATCTGCATGTGGGGAAGGTTCTAGTCAAGGCAAAGGACGTCAACTTTCATTATCCCAGCCTCGCGGCTTCTCCTATGGAGACAACCCGTCCGGAGGCAGTAAAGGAGCTCTGGTCTTCCTCCCTCACCTTCCAGCTAAGAAGCGGCGACCGCCTCAGCTTGAAAGGAAAAAACGGCAGTGGAAAAACAACCCTGCTGAAACTCATCATGGGCGAATTGCACCCCACCGACGGAGTGATGGAGCGTGCCGGCTTCACCTCCGTCTATCTGGACCAGGAATACTCCCTCGTCCGTAATGAGCGCAGCGTACTCCAACAAGCAGAAGCCTTCAACCACCGCCACCTGCCGGAACATGAAGTGAAAACCATCCTCAACCGCTATCTCTTTCCCCGCGACGTGTGGAACAAGCCGTGCAGCAAACTGAGTGGCGGCGAAAAGATGCGTCTTTCCTTCTGCTGCCTGATGATTGCCGACAACACCCCGGACATGTTCATTTTGGACGAACCCACCAACAATCTGGACATCGAGAGCATAGAAATAATAACGGCAACGATACGCAACTACGCCGGCACCGTAATTGCCATCAGCCACGATCGGGAATTTCTGAAAGACACCGGCATCGAACGGGAGATACTTTTGGAATGAATCAGTAATTTAGGTAACAACAACCGTAATTTGTATACTGCCGTTCTCATAAAACCGGCCTATTTTTGTAGCACGTAATCATTTACTAACTAACGAACAACGAATATGAGCAAAAAAGTATTAATCCTCTCCTCCAGTCCCCGCAGGAATGGAAACTCCGACCTCTTGTGCAACGAATTCATGCGCGGTGCCGCAGAAGCCGGACATCAAGTAGAAAAGATTTTCCTGAAAGACAAGCACATCAACTACTGCACGGGATGCAGCGTATGCAGCATGTACGGCAAACCCTGCCCGCAAAAGGACGATGCCGCCGAAGTGGTGGAAAAGATGATTGCCGCCGACGTCATCGTCATGGCAACTCCCGTATACTTCTACACCATGAGCGCGCAGATGAAGACACTGATTGACCGTTGTTGTGCACGCTACCTTGAAATAAAGAACAAGGAGTTCTACTTCATCATCGCCGCCGCCGAAGAAAGTGTCCCCATGATGGAACGTACCATTGATGGTTTCCGTGGCTTCCTCGACTGCCTGGAAGAGCCCAAAGAATGCGGCACCATTTATGGCGTGGGTGCCTGGAAGGTAGGCGAGATAAACGACAAGCCTTCCATGCACGAAGCCTACGAGATGGGGAAAAAAAGTATAAAGACGAATACTAAACATTTATGCTACGTACCATCAGACTGACCCTTGCCGTCATCTTCTTTGCATTCATCACGCTGTTGTTCCTCGACTTCACGGGAACACTGCATGCCTGGTTCGGATGGATGGCGAAAATACAATTCCTGCCAGCCGTACTGGCACTGAACATCGGTGTAGTACTGTTTCTTGCAGTGCTGACCTTGGTATTCGGACGCATCTACTGCTCCGTCATCTGCCCGTTAGGAGTATTCCAGGATATTGTTTCCTGGCTCTCCGCCAAACGGAAGAAGAACCGTTTCCGCTATTCGCCTGTACTGAAATGGCTACGCTACGGTGTGCTGGGAGTATTCGTACTTGCCATTATCGGCGGACTGAACTCTTTTGTCGTGCTACTGGCCCCTTACAGCTCATACGGGCGCATCGTTTCCAGCCTTTTCTCCCCGCTCTACCAATGGGCAAACAACGGACTGGCCTACCTGGCCGAACGTGCTGACAGCTATGCCTTCTATGAAACGGATGTATGGATGAAGAGTCTCCCTACCCTGCTGATTGCCACGGTCACTCTGGTGGTCCTCATCGTGCTGGCATGGCGAGGCGGACGTACCTATTGTAACACCATCTGTCCGGTAGGTACAGTGCTTGGCTTCCTCTCGAAGTATTCCTTGCTGAAACCGGTAATTGACACAAAGAAGTGCAACAGTTGTGGACTTTGTGCCCGTAACTGCAAGGCATCGTGCATCAACATCAAGGCACACAGGGGATA
>ENA-OQDC01001564-OQDC01001564.1-human-gut-metagenome-genome-assembly--contig:-NODE-1564-length-11108-cov-2.579273_pt1 | contig 11108 bp, 15 predicted proteins | sample MGYA00242770_ERZ504601 | MGnify/ENA primary metagenome ERZ504601 (study PRJEB26092, sample SAMD00036305) | human gut metagenome | host: Homo sapiens | study: EMG produced TPA metagenomics assembly of...
GGATGTGATTCCTTCCCGCATCTGCGGAAACCATATCTCCGGTTATGTCTCCATCATGCGAGGCTGCAACAACTTCTGTCATTATTGCATCGTGCCTTATACCCGCGGACGCGAACGGAGCCGTGATGTGGAAAGTATCCTCAACGAAGTGCATGATCTGGAGCGGAAAGGCTATAAGGAAGTGACTCTGCTGGGACAGAATGTCAATTCGTACCGCTTCGAACGTGACGGACAGACGGTAACTTTCCCTATGCTGCTGCGCCTCGTTGCCGAATCAGTACCGGGCATGCGAATCCGTTTCACCACCTCACATCCTAAAGACATGAGCGATGAAACCCTGCACGTGATTGCCGAAGTGCCCAACGTGTGCAAGCACATTCACCTGCCGGTGCAAAGCGGAAGTTCACGCATCCTGAAACTGATGAACCGGAAATATACCCGCGAATGGTATCTGGAACGAGTTGAAGCAATCCGCCGTATCATCCCGCACTGCGGCTTGAGTACGGATATTTTCTCCGGTTTCCATTCCGAAACGGAAGAAGATCACCAGATGTCTCTCTCCTTGATGCGCGAATGTGCTTACGACTCTGCTTTCATGTTCAAATATTCGGAACGTCCGGGTACCTATGCTTCCAAGCATCTTCCTGACGATGTTCCTGAAGAAATAAAAATACGTCGTCTGAACGAAATGATCGAATTACAGAACCAGCTGTCGGCAGAAAGCAATGCCAGGGATGTCGGAAAAACATTTGAAGTGCTGGTGGAAGGAGTGTCCAAACGCTCGAAAGATCAGCTCTTCGGACGTACGGAACAGAATAAGGTAGTGGTGTTCGACCGGGGAACTCACCGTATCGGAGATTTTGTTCAGGTACGGATCACAGACTCCAGTTCAGCAACCCTGAAAGGAACCGCCCTCTGATTATCATACAATAAAAGCCAAAGAACAGTTCTTTGGCTTTTATCATTTTTCTTCTTCCCAATAAAGTTCGAATCTCATCTGCAAAATTATCTTCTTCTGTATTCCGGCATGACAATCCACAAAATCAGATAAACAATCGTTCCGGAAAAAGCCGTACAGACTGTGGCCAGCACATAAAGAATGCGGACCAAAGTTATATCCCAACCGAAATATTCTGCAATGCCGCTGCACACACCGGCTATCATGCGGTCATTTGAGCGAGTTAATCTTCTGTTTTCCATTTTTTCAAAATTGATTACATCCCCAAAGGTAATGACTTTTTTCAGATAAAGTCTGACCTTTCTGGCTTAAAAAAGCGTCACATCTCTTAAAAACCCTTAAAGAAAGTCGCTCTATAATCGTTTTATTTGTATTTGCAGCAAATTAGGGATTAAAGTGAATATACTCAATATAGATAAATGTCCGCTCTGCGGAAAAAGTGCTTTCCACAAGGAAATGACCTGCAAAGACCACTATGCGACGGGCGAAACGTTCGACGTATACAAGTGTGAGTCATGTGGTTTCCTGTTCACACAGGGAATTCCCGTGGAAGCTGAAATCGGAAGATATTACGAATCACCCGACTATATCTCTCACAGTGATACTCATCGCGGCTTGATGAACCGCGTTTATCACTGGGTACGACGCTATATGCTGGCCAGCAAGGCAAGACTGATCAAGCACAACAGCGGATTAAGCCGCGGACGGTTGCTTGATATCGGTACAGGAACCGGATACTTTCCTCACTTTATGAAGGAAAAAGGATGGAGAGTAACAGCTATCGAGAAAAGCCCGCAGGCACGCACTTTCGCACAGACGCATTTCGGTCTGGAAGTAGATGCTCCGGAGAAACTCGCAACATATGAGGATGCTTCATTCGATGTGATCACACTGTGGCACGTAATGGAACATCTGGAACACTTGAACGAAACCTGGGAAACCCTTAGCCGGATTCTTCAGGACAGAGGAATATTGGTGATTGCAGTGCCCAATCCTTCTTCGTTTGATGCACGCAAATACGGAGCGATGTGGGCTGCATGGGATGTACCACGTCACTTATGGCATTTCACGCCTTCTGCCATGCAGCAGTTCGGAGCAAAGCATGGTTTTGTGCTGGCTGAACGCCACCCCATGCCTTTTGATGCTTTTTATGTATCCATGCTGACAGAAAAGTACAAACAAAGCCGAAGTCCTTTTTTCAAGGGTTTACTGATCGGGTTCGAAGCCTGGATGGCTACCCTGACCCGTAAGGAACAAAGCAGTTCAATGATTTACGTCTTCAGAAAGAAACAATTATGAGCAAAAAATCCGGATCCTTTTTTGACATGCAGTTTGTCACGTCCAGCATCAGCACCATGTTGGTCCTGTTGTTGCTGGGACTGGTGGTGTTTCTCGTCCTGACAGCCAACAACCTGTCAGTCTATGTACGTGAAAACATTGCTTTCTCAGTGGTACTCAGTGACGATATGCGGGAAGCAGACATTCTGGCGCTTCAAAAGCAGCTGAACAAGGAACCGTATGTGAAACAAACGAACTATATCTCCAAGGATCAGGCTTTGAAAGAGCAGACAGAAGCTATGGGAACTGATCCGGCTGAGTTCCTGGGATATAATCCTTTCAGTGCATCCATTGAAATCAAGCTGAATGCTGACTACGCCAATTCGGACAGTATTCATCTCATCGAGCAGGAACTGATGGGCAAAAAGAACATTCTGGAAGTCAACTATCCGCAGGATCTTATAGACTCGGTGAACCGCAATTTGCGCAAAGCCAGTCTCTTTCTGCTCGGTCTGGCTGCCTTGCTGACACTTATATCCTTTGCACTGATCAACAATACCATCCGTCTGACTGTATACTCCAAGCGTTTCCTGATTCATACCATGAAGCTGGTCGGAGCCAGTCGTTCATTCATCCGGAAGCCATTTCTGGCCCGTAATGTCTGGATCGGACTACTGGCAGCAGCACTGGCTGATGCCGCATTGATGGTAATGGCATGGCTGTTGGTAGGTTATGAGCCAGGATTACTGCAAGTCATCACACCTTCTGTCATGCTGACCGTAATGGGAGTTGTACTGATATTCGGTATCCTCATCACAACATTGTGTGCATGGATTTCCATTAACAAATATCTGGGATTAAAGACAGAAGAACTTTACAAATAAACCGCAATCAATTAAAATCAAAGTATATGGATAGAAAGAGTTTCGCTTTTGACAAGACCAACTTCACCTTATTGGGTATTGGTATGGTGGTCATCATCCTGGGATTCCTGCTGATGAGCGGTCCGGGATCGACCGAATCTGCATTCAATCCGGACATCTTCAGCGCACGCCGCATCAAGGTTGCTCCGGCAGTATGCTTCCTGGGATTCATTTTCATGATCTACGGAATTTTGCGTAAGCCCAAAGAAACTAGTGACATCAACATCAATAACAATAAAGAGGATATCAAAGAATGAGTTGGCTGGAGGCTTTAATTTTAGGACTTTTACAGGGACTGACAGAATACCTTCCTGTCAGCAGTAGCGGACATCTGGCTATCGGTTCAGCACTGTTCGGCATTGAGGGAGAGGAAAACCTGACTTTCACCATCGTGGTACACGTTGCAACCGTACTGAGTACCCTGGTTATTCTGTGGAAAGAAATAGACTGGATTTTCAAAGGTTTGTTCAAATGGCAGATGAATGAAGAAACCAAATACGTGATCAACATTCTGATTTCTATGATCCCGATCGGTATTGTAGGAGTCTTCTTCAAAGATTATGTAGAAGAAGTGTTCAGTTCCGGATTGCTGATCGTCGGCTGCATGTTGCTGGTGACAGCGGCTTTACTTACCTATTCTTATTATGCCAAACCACGGCAGAAAGAAAAGATCAGCAAGCGTGATGCCTTCATTATCGGACTGGCCCAGGCCTGCGCTGTTATGCCGGGACTTTCCCGTTCCGGAAGTACCATCGCTACAGGACTGATTCTGGGTAATAAGAAAGAAACCCTTGCACAGTTCTCTTTCCTGATGGTAATACCACCTATTTTGGGTGAGGCATTGCTCTCTGGAATGGAAATCATGAAAGGAGCATCCGAAGCAAATGCAGAGATCAGCACTTCAGCACTGATTGTAGGCTTCCTGGCTGCTTTTCTGTCCGGATGTGCTGCCTGCAAATGGATGATCAACATTGTCAAAAAAGGCAAACTGGTGTGGTTCGGCGTATATTGTGCCATTGCCGGAGCCGTTACCATTATATATAGTCTGGTGGGATAACCCCTGGCGTATCGTTTTTACTGAAAAGGAAACAGGTACAACACCTGAGATTTACCATCAACCATGAATTTTAAAGAAGGAGAAGTATTATATTTCGACAAGCCGCTACGATGGACATCGTTCGCGGTAGTCAACAAGATCAGATACCACATCAGCCGTAAGCTGGGGGTAAAGAAAATTAAAGTAGGACACGCAGGAACCCTTGATCCGCTGGCAACGGGTGTTATGATCATCTGTACCGGAAAGGCAACCAAGCGTATTGAAGAATTCCAATATCATACCAAGGAATACATAGCGACCTTGCAACTGGGAGCTACGACTCCATCATATGATCTGGAAAAGGAAATCGATGCTACGTATCCCACAGAACATATTACCCGGGAAATGGTGGAAGAAGTATTGCAGCAGTTCAAGGGAACCATTGAACAGATCCCGCCAGCTTTCTCGGCATGTAAAGTCGATGGCAAACGGGCATATGATCTGGCGCGTAAGGGTGACGAAGTGGAACTGAAGCCCAAGACACTGGTTATCGATGAAATCGAGCTGCTGGAATGCAACCTTCCGGAAATAAAGATCCGGGTAGTGTGCAGCAAAGGAACCTATATCCGGGCACTGGCACGGGACATCGGAGAAGCTTTACAAAGCGGAGCTCACCTGACCGGACTCATCCGGACACGGGTCGGTGAGGTCAGACTGGAAGATTGCATGCAAGTGGAAGATTTCCCCGAATGGCTGGAACAGCAAGAAATTGAAGTTATTAACGAATAAGGAAAGAAAGGAAGAAGATGAAACTGTCACAATTCAAATTCAAGTTACCGGAAGAGAAGATCGCGCTTCATCCGGCAAAGTACAGAGATGAATCCCGCCTGATGGTGGTACACAAATCAACCGGCGAGATCGAACATGTTATGTTCAAGGATATCCTGAACTATTTTGATGACAAGGATGTGTTTATCTTTAACGACACCAAGGTCTTTCCTGCACGCCTGTACGGTAACAAAGAAAAGACCGGAGCACGTATTGAAGTTTTCCTGTTACGGGAACTGAATGAAGAACTGCGCCTCTGGGATGTACTGGTAGATCCGGCCCGTAAGATCCGTATCGGCAACAAACTTTATTTCGGTGACGATGACTCCATGGTAGCTGAAGTGATTGACAATACCACTTCACGCGGACGTACCCTGCGCTTCCTCTATGACGGACCGCATGATGAATTCAAAAAGGCTCTGTATGCATTGGGAGAACCCCCTTTGCCTCCTTTCATTCACCGTCCGGCAGAACCGGAAGATGAAGAACGTTTTCAGACGATCTTTGCAAAAAAATGAAGGAGCAGTCACAGTACCTGCAGCAGGCCTTCATTTTAGCCGGGAACTGATGAAACGTATGGAAATCAAAGGTATCGACTTTGCTTTCATTACCATGCACTGCGGACTGGGTAACTTCCGGGATATTGATGTCGAAGATCTGACCAAGCATAAGATGGACTCAGAGCAGATGTTTGTCAATGCAGAAGCCTGCCGTATTGTCAACGAAGCCAAAGACCGCGGCAACAAGGTATGTGCCGTAGGTACAACAGTTATGCGTACAATCGAAACTGCCGTCGGTACTGACGGACATCTGAAAGAATTCGAAGGATGGACCAACAAATTTATCTTCCCTCCTTATGATTTCTCTGTAGCCAATGCCATGGTCAGCAATTTCCAGATGCCGCTGTCCACCATGCTCATGCTGAAATGTGCTTATGGCGGTTACGAACTGATTATGGATGCCTATAACATCGCCTTGAAAGAAAACTACCGTTTCGGTACTTATGGCGACGCCATGCTGATTCTGGACAAATAAATCTCCCGTTATGGCTGAGGTATATGTAAGCCTGGGTACCAACCTGGGAGATAAAGATAACAATTTACGTACTGCCGTCCGGCTGATGCAAGAGAGGATAGGGAAAGTTATTTCCCTGTCCTCCTTTTATGAAACGGCTCCCTGGGGATTCCAGTCTGAACACAGTTTCCTCAATGCAGCAGCCTGCATCGAAACCCGTTTATCACCGGAACAACTGCTGCTCGTCACACAACAGATCGAACGCGAACTGGGACGTACACAGAAATCATCCGGAAATGCCTATAAAGACCGGCTGATAGATATTGATCTGCTGATGTATGATAACCTTCAGATCCATTCAGATCAACTGGTCCTGCCCCATCCGCTAATGACGGAAAGACGGTTTGTTTTAGAGCCGCTGGCCGAAATAGCTCCTGAAACCATACATCCTGTTACCGGTAAAACGATTCGGGAGTTACTGGAATTATTGTAAGGCTTTCCTCTGGCAGAAAGGCAGTCTAAACCTATGTTAAAAACAAACGTATCTTGTAATTATTCCAATTATATACGTATCTTTGTAGCCGAAAACAAAAGTGGAAAGATTTGAGTAGCTTGCAACCACGGAAAAAAATTGCTAAAACACAATAGTAACACTTCCTTGATTTCACATAATCTACTCTTGTCCGTACACGGATAAAAACAATCATTTTAACCATTTAATTTACAAAAACAATGGGATACTTATTCACATCCGAATCGGTGTCTGAAGGACACCCCGATAAAGTGGCGGATCAGATTTCCGACGCTGTGCTTGACAAACTGTTGGCCTATGACCCCAGTTCAAAAAGTAGCTTGCGAAACATTGGTAACTACCGGACAGGTGGTACTGGCAGGAGAAAGTGAAGACCAAAGCGTATATTGATCTTCAGCGTGTTGCACGTGAAGTAATCAACAAAATCGGCTATACCAAAAGCGAATATATGTTCGAAGGAAATTCGTGCGGTGTATTCTCAGCCATCCACGAACAGAGTCCTGACATCAACCGCGGCGTAGAACGCGAAGATCCGATGAATCAGGGAGCCGGCGACCAGGGCATGATGTTCGGTTATGCTACCAACGAAACTGAAAACTACATGCCACTGTCACTTGACCTGGCCCATAAACTGCTGATGGTTCTGGCTGATATCCGTCGTGAAGGCAAAGTAATGACTTACCTGCGTCCGGATTCAAAGAGCCAGGTAACAATCGAGTATGACGACAACAGACGTCCTGTACGCATCGATACCATCGTGGTTTCTACCCAGCATGATGAATTCATTCAGCCTGCTGACAACTCACAGGAGGCACAGCTGAAAGCAGACGAAGAAATGCTGGCTCAGATCCGCAAGGACGTTATTGAAATCCTGATGCCGCGTGTCATTGCTGAAATCCACAACCCGGAAGTCCTGAAACTGTTCAACGATCAGATCAAATATTTTGTAAACCCGACCGGAAAATTCGTTATCGGAGGTCCGCACGGAGATACAGGACTGACAGGACGTAAGATCATCGTTGATACTTACGGTGGTGCCGGAGCTCATGGAGGTGGTGCTTTCTCTGGTAAAGACCCCAGTAAGGTTGACCGCAGTGCCGCATATGCTGCCCGTCACATTGCCAAGAACCTGGTAGCTGCCGGAGTAGCCGACGAAGTATTGGTACAGGTTTCTTATGCTATCGGTGTTGCCCGTCCGATCAATATCTACGTCAATACTTACGGACGCAGCAATGTTGCCATGAGTGACGGAGAAATCGCCAAGAAAGTAGATGAAATCTTTGACATGCGTCCGCGTGCCATCGAAGAACGCCTGAAACTGCGTAATCCTATCTACAGTGAGACTGCAGCTTATGGTCACATGGGACGTGAACCCAAAGTTATTACCAAGCATTTTGAATCTGCATACGAAGGCAACAAAGATGTAGAGGTAGAACTCTTCACCTGGGAAAAGCTGGACTACGTAGACCGTGTAAAAGCCGCTTTCGGACTGAAATAAAGTCTGAAAACGCCCAGATATTTCTGAAAGCCCCGGCAACATCCTGAAAATGTCTGCCGGGGCTTTCATGGTTTTCATCGCATCTGACAGAAAATCCGGATACAAATCAAGAAGGAACTATCATCAGATGAGCAATAATACATACTTTATCCCTATCTTTGCAAAAAAGTGAGAATATCCGATGAATTCTATAAAAAACGTATGCGTATATAGCGCTTCCAGCACTAAAATAGATGCAAATTATTTCCAGGCAGCCCAGGAACTTGGACATTTGCTGGCCCGTCAGCACATCAATGTCATCAATGGAGCGGGATGCCTCGGGCTGATGTGTCAGCTGAGTGATGCTGCTTTGGAAGCAGGGGGTACCGTAACCGGCATTATCCCGCACTTTATGGTGGAACAGGGATGGCATCATCGCGGACTGACCCGCCTGATAGAAACCGAAACCATGCATGAGCGCAAGCAGCTGATGGCTGAACTTTCCGACGGAATTATCGCCTTGCCCGGAGGATGCGGAACAATGGAAGAACTGCTGGAAGTTATAACCTGGAAGCAGCTCGGACTGTATCTGAATCCGATTGTCATACTGAACATCAACGGATTTTATGATCCATTGCTGCAAATGCTGGACCAAGCCATCGAACAACACTTCATGCGTCCCGAACACGGAAAGATCTGGCAAGTGGCAACAACGGTTGAAGAAGCAGTAGATCTTCTGTACACCACTCCGGTCTGGAACAAGGAAATCCGTAAATTTGCAGCCATATGAACGACGTGTGCCGCACAGGATTCCGGGAAATCCAACAACTGGAGCAAGAGCAGCAGGCCCGACTGGACAGCGCCTTGATCAGAAGCATGCAGCCCGACCGGGAAGCCGGGATGCAGGGAGAACCTCTGCCCTATCTGCTTCGTTCCGACTGGCTGGTGACACTCTGCCTGTTCCTGTGCTTCCTGCTTTATTCCTATGCGCTGCGAAACGGTAAAAATACCTGGCCCAACGTTTCAGAAACTTCTTCCAGCACAAACAACGAGGCAGCCTGTTTGACGAACCGGTCGGTTCCGAAGTCCGGTACACTCTCACGATGGGAGGAGTAACCTGCATCCTGGGAGGATTCTGTCTGTACGACTATTTTTCGGATAATTCCTCTCTCCTGTTCCAGATTGTTCCTCACAGTCTGCTGCTGGGCATTTACGTGACAACCATCTTCCTGCTTGTTTCATTCAAGTGGATATCCTACAGTTTTATAAACTGGATTTTTTTGACAAAGAAAGGAACCGTTCATGGATCCGGTCATGGTTTGACCTTCAAATAGGAACCGGAGTTCTGCTTTTCCCGGTCGTTCTGCTGATTGTTTATTTCGATTTAAAGCCTGACATTGCTAAAACATTGGTTGTCATAATACTCTGTTTTGCCAAAATATTGTTATTTTACAAGTGTATTAAGAACTTTTTTAATCATTTTCATGGGTGTTTGCATTTAATTCTGTACTTTTGCACCCTTGAAATAATACCCGATCTTTTATTATGGAAAGGGATTAATTACATTAACCACATATTGATTTTAAATTTTTAGGACATTGAAGATAAAGAAAGTTCTAGTTTCTCAGCCTAAACCAACATCAGAAAAGTCACCCTATTTTGATATCGCTGAGAAATACGGAGTGAAGATAGATTTTCGCCCGTTCATAAAAGTAGAAAGCTTGTCGGCTAAAGAGTTCAGACAACAGAAGGTTTCTATTCTGGATCATACGGCAATCGTGTTCACCTCACGTCACGCCATTGATCATTTCTTTAATCTTTGCGTTGAGCTTCGAGTAACAATTCCGGAAACCATGAAATATTTCTGTACTTCCGAGACTATTGCATTATATATCCAGAAGTATGTGCAATATCGCAAGCGCAAAGTATTTTTCGGTGCAACAGGAAAGTTCGCTGATCTGGTGCCCCTCATGGTGAAGCATAATACAGAAAAATACTTCGTACCGATGTCAGACGTACACAATGACGAAGTAAAGGATCTGCTCGACAAGAACAAAATCCAGCACACTGAAGCTGTCATGTACCGCACTGTCAGCAACGACTTCAAGCCGGAAGAAATGTCCGACTATGACATGCTGGTGTTCTTCAGTCCGGCCGGAATCCAGTCACTGATGAAGAACTTCCCGGGTTTCGAACAGAAAGATATCGCTATCGGATGCTTCGGACCGACTACTGCCAAAGCAATCAAGGAAGCTGGTCTTCGCCTTGATCTGGAAGCTCCCAGCGCAGCTGCTCCTTCCATGCCAGCCGCACTGGACCTGTTTATTGGAGAACAAAACCGATAATTCGCAGGAAAAAGCGTTTTTTTAGTTTATAATAAGTTAGCAGGTTGCACTTCCGAAAGAAGCAACAGCCTGCCGACTGAGTTCAGGAGTTAAAGTCAATAACGCCAGTTTCAACGGAGTATTGACTTTAACTCTTTTCCTACCAAACAACAAGTAAGGAATATACACAACCGGTTTTCCGGCCTCTTTATCCCACCCCAAAAGGAAAGCGTTTATGACAGCAACCCAAACCTATACCCTGCCCAAGAAAGAACGGTTGAACAGCCGCCTGCTTATTGAAAGACTGTTCTCCGGAGGAGGCAAGTCATTGCCGGCCTTCCCTCTGCGCATCGTGTACATGCCGATCGAAGAAGAAACAAGGCCTACTGCTGCCATACTGATCAGTGTGCCCAAAAAAACGCTTCAAACGGGCGTGAAACGTAACCGCGTCAAACGCCAGATCCGCGAAGCTTACCGCAAGCACAAGGATATTCTGCTTGATGCCCTGAATGCTTCCGGCAAGAAAGCCATCGTAGCCTTTATCTGGCTGGACAATAATCTTCACTCCTCCCAGGAGGTGGAAGAGAAGGTAAAGCACCTGCTCCAGCTGACAACAGAACGTCTGGTATGAAACGGCTGCTTACTTATCTGCTGCTGCTTCCCGATTTATTTTTTACCGGAACTGTATCTCACCGTTCACCCCTCCTTCCTGCCGGTTTACACCGACCTGTTCACAAT
>ENA-OQDC01001569-OQDC01001569.1-human-gut-metagenome-genome-assembly--contig:-NODE-1569-length-11076-cov-2.761713_pt1 | contig 11076 bp, 14 predicted proteins | sample MGYA00242770_ERZ504601 | MGnify/ENA primary metagenome ERZ504601 (study PRJEB26092, sample SAMD00036305) | human gut metagenome | host: Homo sapiens | study: EMG produced TPA metagenomics assembly of...
GCTTGGTTCTTTTTTCGGTTGCAAAGGTAGTGGATTTTTCTGTTATCTGTGGGGTAAATATTGATTTTTTTGGGGTATGAATTGTTTAGAATATGGGTAAAACAATAGGATTTTGCTACGATAAGCGTAAAATTTACCCTAAATGAATTCCGTCTCCGTTTTCAGAATGGATGATTTTTTTTCTGTATTTCTTGCGTTGTAAAAATGAGGGATGTCTGTTATGTACAACAAAAAGCCTTAACGAACCCCTTTAAAGGTGCGCTAAGGCTTTTTTGAACCAGGAATGTATATTTCTGGTGCAATTGATAGATAACCTCCCTTATACTTATTATAATGTCTTAAAGACTCATATAGGCAATGACAGCTAACTCTGCGAGCAAGACTACGATACCTATTTTCTTTACTGCTGATGTAATTTTAAAAATGCAATCCATGATCTTAAAAGTTTTTGTTGTTAATAATTGACCACTACGTTGCCGTATGATCTTGTTTACGAATGCAAAGTTAGGGCTTTTTTGTTAATGTATGGGGTATTTATTCTTGTTTTTGGAGTAAAAATGTGTCTTTATTGTTAAAAAAACAACAGTTATTACCTCTGTTGTGATAGAAATTACTCCCCTTGTGTTATCTTTTTCTTTATATTTATGCAGTATTAAGAGGGCGATAATGCGATTTTTTTATCCAACATTTTGTCACAATTGTCCTCTTTCTGCCCAGTCTCCTCTGTCTAATGTACGGTAACCTATGGCTTCAGCAAGATGTTGAGGCTCTACGTTCTCACAACCAGCCAGGTCGGCTATTGTTCTTGCCACTTTCAGAATTCTATTATATGCCCTGGCAGAAAGAGACAATTTCTCCATGGCCATGCGCAGGAGGTTGATTCCTTCCTCTGTCGGTTCTGCAAACTGGTGAATCATCCGTTCCGTCATTTGAGCATTGCAATGAATGCCCTTGAAGTCTTTGAATCTGTTGGCTTGAATCTCCCTGGCTTTTATCACTCTCTCCCTGATATTTGCGCTAGGTTCGCCTGGCGCAGCTTTGGAGATGTCCTTGAACGGTACAGGACTTATTTCGCACTGTATGTCTATTCTGTCAAGCAGTGGTCCTGATATTTTATTCATGTATCGTTGGATTTGTCCTGGTGTGCAGACGCATTTGTGGGTAGGGTCACCGTAATAGCCGCATGGACATGGGTTCATGCTTGCAACAAACATGAAGGAGCATGGGTAGTCTATGGAATATTTTGCCCTGCTGATGTGGATGTGGCGATCTTCCAATGGTTGTCGCAGTACTTCAAGGGTTGTTTTGTTGAATTCCGGAAGTTCGTCGCAGAAGAGCACGCCGTTGTGCGCCAATGATATTTCGCCCGGCTGAGGACTGGTTCCTCCACCGACTAGGGCTACTTGTGAAATCGTATGGTGAGGTGCTCTGAATGGTCGTTGGGAAATGAGTGAGACATTCTTGCCCAGTTTTCCTGCAATAGAGTGGATCTGGGTTGTTTCCAGGCTTTCTGATAAGGTTAGAGGAGGAAGGATGGATGGCAGTCTTTTTGCCATCATGGATTTGCCTGATCCCGGAGGGCCTACCATGATAAGGTTATGACCGCCTGCAGCAGCCACTTCCAGTGCACGTTTTACGTTTTCCTGTCCACGTACATCTGCATAGTCATAGTCGCAATGAGTCTGGTTCTCGTAGAATTCCTTCCGCGTATCTACGATGGTTGGTTCTGGTGCAGACTGGTCGCTGAGAAACTGGATTACTTCAAAGAGATTTTTCATGCCGTAAACCACAAGATTGTTTACGACAGCTGCTTCCCGGGCATTCTGTTCCGGTACGATAAGTCCTTTGAAATGTTCTGTTCTGGCTCTGATAGCGATAGGAAGTGCGCCTTTTATGGGTTGCAAGGTGCCGTCAAGGCTCAGTTCTCCTACCATCATGTATTCTTTCAAGTGCTCTTCTGGAATATTCCCGTTTGCGCCCATGATGCCTATTGCCAATGGTAGGTCGAAGCTGCTTCCTTCCTTTCTGAGATTGGCAGGAGCCAGATTGATGGTAATATCCGCAATCGGGAATTTGAAGCCACTATATTGTAGGGCAGCCGCAATACGGTCACGGCTTTCCCTTACTGCCTCATCTCCCAGACCGGTAAGATGATACATTACACCCTTGTTCAGGCTTACTTCTACGGTTACAGTAGTGACTTCCAAGCCATTAACTGCTGCACAATATGCTTTTACTAACATATGGCTACTGGTTTTAAAGGTTTATGGTATGGCTCGATGTTTTTACTTAAGCAATTCGTCGAGCTTATTGTAAAGCTCTTGCTTTTTCATGCCTCGGGCGATGATTTTTCCATTCTGTAGCAGAATGATATTTGGCAGGGATTTGAGTCCCAGTTTGTTCAGGGTCTTGTCTTCCATCATCTCTCCGTTGCAGATAGTTGGAGAAGTGATGGAATCTCGCTTAATGTTCTGCTTGCATTCATATTTGCTGGCGTCCAGGCAGAATCCCATCAGCTTGAGCCTTCCGTTAGCTTTCTTCTGGCGTCTCTTGAGTTCTCTCTGAAGTTCCTGACTGTCATAGTTGTATGATGCCCATGTATAGATGACAGCCACTGGAGCGCTACTCAAATCGGCAGATGAAACCATTTTGCCATTCAGGTCGTAGGCTGTAAATGTTGGCAACTGTTTTCCTACGCTGCTGTTTCTGGTATCGGTTGCCCATGTCTTCATTTTACCGAATAGAGGATTCTTTCCCTGTTCTTTTTCAAGAAGTGCAAGGAGAGAAAGTGCTTTGTCGTAGTCGGGTGAAGAATTGGCAAAGAAATACTTTCTTATCAGGTATAGGCTTACAACAGATTTTGTGTTTGCCTTGATGAAATCTTCAGCATGTTTTTTCTCCTGTGGAGGAGTGTCGTTGAGGATGCTTTGACGGAACTTGGTCATGAGTTCATTGGTCTTAGTGCCCTTCACTTCCATTTCCTTCAGGTGAGAAGCGTCCGCCTTGATATCTACCGACTTTCCTGATTCAGCAAAGATAGGCTGTTCAGAGAAGTTTGGGAATACAATCATGATGGTGTAGTTTTCCTTGCATGGTTTTTCGAAAGAGAAACGGCCACCTTGTACTTTGATAGTGTCCATACCTTCAAAGCCTCCATCCAGACTGTAAACATAAAATTCACCTTGGTTCATGTGAAGAAATTTGCCTTCAATTTGAAAATAACCACTTCTTGCCCCACATGAGGTAAGTATTAAAACTGAAATAAAATATATGATGTAAGCAAATTTTTTCATAATGAAAAACTTTAAGGGGTGCCGCGAGCGGGACTCGAACCCGCACAGCCATTACTGGCCAAGGGATTTTAAGTCCCTCGTGTCTACCAATTCCACCATTGCGGCATGGTAAACGTTAAGAGTTAGAGCGGAAAACGGGACTCGGACCCGCGACCCCAACCTTGGCAAGGTTGTGCTCTACCAACTGAGCTATTTCCGCATTGTTGCGAGTGCAAAGGTAATGCTATTTCTTCATTCTACCAAAAGATTTACATTTTTTAAGACGAAGAATCCTCATTTTTTTCGTTTTATGGCTTAAAATGTAGCATTTTCGCTTAATTACCTACTGTCAGCACGCTTCCGTTGCCCGAATAAACCACTCTGTATCTCATGAGTGCTTTGTCGTTTTTTCCTTGACCGCCACTTGTTATCGTGCCGTTTTCCAGGTTATAAACTCTTTTGCATTTGTTGCAAACGACTGATTGGCGGTTTCCTGTCCATTCCAGCGGATAGTTGGTCCCGCCATATTGCTGGATGCAGTTAGGGCATTGACGGTCCCAGGCAGCGTAACCGTTGAAGTTGGTTGTTCCCAAGATAAAGCCGTTTTTTGTTGCGTCGGTTGTATTGCTTCCAGCGCCCATGTGGCTATAGTTGGCGTAATTTTCCTTGGCAGTTGAGAGGATGATAGTCTCCGTATGATTCCTGCCGTCGTTCAGGGTGGAGTAGATGTTCCAGACTCCGTTTACCCTTTTGGCACTAACCATGGTGTAGGTTCCTGCGCCACTCAATGCAGTAACAATGCTGCAGTCGAGATGATATTGGGTTCTGAAGATAAACTGGCACAGGTATTGTGTGCTGATGGTGTTTTCTGCATCGCACGAACAAAGTAAGAGCATAGCTATTCCAGCCATGCTCTTCACCTTATTATATATATATACCTTATTATATATGCTATTCTTCATACAGAAGCCTTTTCTGTTTTTATTTCAAGAGTTCCTTTTCTGCATTCTCCATGCGTTCGAAGTGGAATTCTGAGAGGGTTTTCTCCATCAGTTCCTGAATCTTGTCGTTGCAGAGATTGCCGATACTTCCCTCGTGAGTATGATGAATGTCCTTATTTGGCTTGAATTCACCTGCTTCAATTTCCAGTCCAACAGTCTTGTAGGCGTCACGGAAAGGCATTCCGTTGGCAGCAAGCTGGTTCACTTCCTCTACAGAGAACATTGGGTCGTAGCGAGAATCATCAAGAATATGCTCGTTCACCTCCATCTTGTTGATGATGTAAGCAGCCATCTGCAGGCAGTCCTTCAACTCGTCGAAGGCAGGAAGGAACACTTCCTTGATAATCTGAAGGTCGCGGAAGTAACCCACCGGCAGGTTGTTCATGATGAGCATCACCTGCTGAGGCAAGCTCTGCAGCTTGTTGCTCTTGGCGCGAATCAGCTCGAATACGTCAGGGTTCTTCTTGTGAGGCATGATGCTGGAACCGGTGGTGCACTCCTTAGGCAACTTCACAAAGCCGAAGTTCTGGCAGTTGAACATGCAGGCATCGAAAGCCATCTTTGCCAGTGTTCCTGCCACGGTAGCCATGGCGAAAGCCACGTTGCGCTCCATCTTTCCTCTGCCCATCTGGGCATAAACCACATTATAGTCCATGCTGTCGAAACCGAGAAGCTCGGTAGTCATGGTGCGGTTCAATGGGAATGAACTTCCGTATCCTGCTGCGCTGCCCAACGGGTTGCGGTTGGTCATGCGGTAAGCAGCCTGCAGGAAGAGCATGTCATCGGCAAGTCCCTCAGCATAAGCGCCAAACCAGAGTCCGAATGATGAAGGCATCGCCACCTGCAGGTGGGTGTAGCCCGGCATCAGAACATCCTTGTACTGGTTGCTCTTCTGAATCAGCTCGTCGAAGAGAATCTTCACTGCGTCCACAATCTCCTTCAACTCATGACGGGTGAAGAGTTTGAGGTCTACCAGAACCTGATCGTTGCGTGATCTTCCCGAATGAATCTTTTTACCCATGTCGCCCAGTTTCTGGGTGAGCATCAGTTCTACTTGGGAATGAACATCCTCCACGCCGTCTTCAATGACGAACTCGCCCTTGTCAGCGATGGCGTAGATATTCTTCAATTCTGCGAGGAGCTGTGCCAGTTCATCCTTCTCCAGGAGTCCGATGCTTTCGAGCATGGTGATGTGCGCCATACTTCCCAGTACATCGTACTTGGCGAGATAGAGGTCGAGCTCACGGTCGCGGCCTACGGTGAATCTTTCGATTTCCTTGTTTACTTCAAAGTTCTTTTCCCAAAGTTTATGTGCCATAATTTCTTTATTTTTAATCCTGGTAAGGAATCATCGCCAGGGCGTCGGCAATCTTCTCGATGCCTTCCTGCAATGGCTTCTTCACCATACCCTTGATAAACATGTTGAGCTCAGCCTTGATGGTGAGCTTCATCTTGCATGAGAATTCTCCTGTAGGGAGCAGCTGAATCCAGAAGTTGAATGGGATAGGGCTGTTTTCTGTCTCGAACTTGATGGTTTTTGGAAAATCTCTGTCGATGATGCGCATCTTCAGGTCGCCCACCATAGGAGCGTTGATAGTGATGCTGTCGCTGTCGAATCTCAGGTCCTTGAGTTTCTCCATTTCCTTTCTCTTGTCCTCAGGAATCTGGTCTTTCACCTGCTCGAAGCGGTCCTTGAGCACCTGCAGGTTGTTGAGGTCGCTCAAAGTATTAAAAACAGATTCCTGCTTGTGAGGAATCTGTTTGATATTACTTTCGAATGTACTTGTACTCATTGATTGATGGGTCAAAAATTACTTCTTCCAGTTAGCTGGGTCCTTGCGCCACTCGTGGAGCAACTCTACGTCTTCCTGCTTGATGTAGCCAGTCTCGAGAGCCTCTTCCACTACGTGCTCGTAGTCAGTCAGAGTAACCAACTTCACGTTAGCATCAGCGAAAGCCTTCTCTGCTATAGGGAAACCGTAGGTGTAGCTAGCTACCATACCCACAATCTCGTTGCCGTTCTTGCGGAGCGCCTCTACAGCCTTGAGTGAGCTGCCGCCTGTAGAAATCAAATCTTCTACAACAACAACCTTAGCCTTAGGGTCGAGCTCACCTTCAATGAGGTTCTGCATACCGTGATCCTTTGGTTTAGAACGGACGTAAACGAAAGGCAAGTGCAACTCGTCAGCAACCAAGGCACCCTGTGCGATGGCACCTGTAGCCACACCGGCAACAGCGTCAGCCTCTGGGAACTGCTCCAGGATGGCGTGTACGAGCTCGAGCTTCACATAGTTGCGGAGTTCAGGGAAAGACAATGTCTTGCGATTATCACAATAGAAAGGAGACTTCCAGCCAGAAGCCCAAGTGAAAGGATCGTTAGGCTGCAATTTGATAGCCTTAACCTTCAATAACTTAGATGCGAATTCTTTCTTCAGTTTGTCCATAATTATAAGGAATTAATAATTAATTTTTGGCAAAGGTACTACAAAAAAGTGAGTTATTGCCACAAAGATGCGATTTATTATATATTTTTATACCTCAAGCCCATTTTTCTGCTGTTTTCTACTATTCTTCAGTTCTTTTTTTATTCCTTCGTCCATCCTACGGATGTGAAGCTGAATTTCATTTTGCCGGCTTTCATGAGTTCCTGGCAGCAGGCGTTGACGGTGGCTCCCGTGGTGCAGACGTCGTCTACGATGAGAAGATGTTTGCCCGTCAGGTCTGTGATGGGGTGCTTTCTGCCTTTCTCATCGTGATAGTATGTAGCAAGCTGGAATGCATGTTCCACGTTCTCCTGTCTTTGCCGTTTGTTCTTGTGGGTTTGACTTTCGGTGAAGACTTCCCTTCTTACTGCATCGGTGATGATGGGCAGCTGGGTTTGCCTCCTGATGCCTAGGGCTATTTGTTCGCTTTGATTATAGCCACGTTTCTCCTTCCTTTTGGGTGTCAGTGGAATGGGATGATGGCGTCAATTCCTTCAAAGAATTTTCTCTCGATTCCTTCTTTGCCAATCATTTCTCCCAAGAAGAAGCCTGCATCCGGTCTGTCTCCATATTTCAGGGCATAGACGGACTGGCTGGCAGGCGAATGGCCCTGGTAATAAAACAAGGAGGCGCATCGCTCGATGGGAATATGTGCCCAGAAAATCTTTGCCATCTCGTTCTCGTATGGATTTTCCCAGGTATCTGTACGAGGCAAAGTCGAGAGGCAGGATGTGCAGAGCATTTCTTCCGGCCCATGAAGGCGTCTACCACACATCAGACAGTGGCGGGGAAATAACAGGTCTAGTATTTTCCCTAATAGGCTGATTTGCATTACTTCTTTTTTACTTTGAACTTCTTTACTTTGAACTTTGAATTTTGAACATTGAACTTTATGATTAGTAAAGCCGTAGAATTCTTCACTCTTCACTCTTCGTTCTTCACTTTCTTCCCTAGAAGTCTTCTTCGAAATCGATGTCGCCCAAATCTTCTTCTTTCATCTTGTCGATGCATTTGTGAATTACATCCATGCTGTATCCTCTGCCAAGGGCAAAACGGATGAGTTTCATGGAGCGTTCATAATCGTTTTTAGCCTTGATGCTCTTATATTTGCTTTTCATCAGGGGCAGGAGGGTTTCCGTGTACATATCGTCCTCGATTTCCTCGAAGATGGGGTCGGAGATTTCCTTGGAATGTGTTTCAGCCAGAGAGCCTGCTCCACCTTCCTTCGTCCCCACTTGTATATTTTATCTTGTCGTTGATAAAGAAGCGGGCAAAGCGCTCATCGTCGATAAATTTCTTCTGAGTCAGAAATTCCATGTTTCGGGCGATGGCTTCCTCTTCCAGTCCCCATTTCTTCATCTTGTCAAGCATCTCTTGCGAGCAATGTTCGGCTTTCGTGCAGAGGGTGGTGAGTTTCAGTAGTGCCTGTTCCTCTGTCATCGGCTTCTTGGGGCGCTTGGAATTGTCATAATATTCCATAATGCATTTATGTTTTATTGGGAGGATTACAAATCCTCCGGTTTTGATAGGTCGAACCTTTTTTGTCTGCGGATTGCAAATCCGCAGGGACGCCTGGCGGTGGACTTTCTGGAATCGCTAGGCGTTGTCTTCCGTTAGGCGTTGTCTTCCGTTAGGCGTTGTCTTCCGTTAGGCGTTGTCTTCCGTTAGGCGTTGTCTTCCGTTAGGCGTTGTCTTCCGTTAGGCGTTGTCTTCCGTTAGGCGTTCCGCCGGATTTGCAATCCGGCGTCAAAAAATGTTCGACCCTATTATTTTGCGGATTTGCAATCCGCTTATCTAATAGACTATTTCATAGCTCGCATCATTCTCTTCTTTCCGAAAGCATCTTCCTTGGTCTCGATGTTCTTGAAGCCAAATCCTTCGAGCATTTCTCTTGTCTCCTTTTCGTAAAGAGGGTTGATCTCGAAATAGAGCATGCCCCAGCTTCGCAATTCTAATGAGGCGAACTCGGCGATGGCTCGATAGAACTTCAGAGGATCTTCATCGGGTACAAAGAGGGCGAGATCGGGCTCGTAATCAAGGACGTTTTTCTCCATATCTGCCTTCTCCTTTTCGCAGATATAAGGAGGATTGCTCACGATGATGTCTGCTTTAAAATTATCTTCTCTGTTTGTTTTACACATTTCAAGCAAGTCAAAAATATCGACATTTTTGAAGATAGCTCTGGACGCTAACTGCTTGGCATTCTTTGTGGCAACATTGCAGGCAGAGCCGGAAATATCTATTCCTAATACTTCTGAATCTGGAATGTCAAGGCTCAGGGTAATGGCAATGCAGCCAGAGCCGGTACCTAAATCTATTATTCTTGGTCGAGGAGAGGCTAGTTTAGATTGTCTAGCTTTTTTATAACTATGTAACACTTTGATGAGGAATCTCAAACGTGAATATTTGCGTTTGAACCATCCTTTTTCCTTAAATATGTTTATGTCCTCAAAGGCAACGTCAGGGCTGATGTTAAATTCTTTTCTGATAATTTCCTCTACATTTTCCCAGTTCTCCTTCTGTGTTTCCACAATCCATTGACAAAGCTCGGCGGTCTCAGGTCTTGGGATGAGCACGCCCGGCTCTACATGGAAAGTCCGGCCTGCAAAGTCGGCTTTGCCCAGAACATACTGCACCGGTTCGCCATTTTGCAGTCTTGTGATAATTTCTTCCAGATTTCTTCCCTCGTCTGAAGATAATTCATTAACTTTGCCGCAGATTATGTCGGTCAGAGTCATTCCATATTCCACATCAAGCACGGTGCGGACGATAGCCTGCGCTTCGCCAGCATCATAGAGTGGGGTAAGGGATTGCCAAAGTTGCTGATACGTTTTCATCTTGATATTGCTTGTTGCGATTTGATATTGCTTTGCAATTTGATTTGAGAGCAAAGGTACGACATTTTATCGAGAATGAGTAAGAAAAACAAAGAAAAGTTGAATTATGAAACAAAATAAAGTATCTTTTCAGAATCCGAAGACGGGAGAGCCGCTCTCTCAGCAGGAGATTGACGAAATGTTCATGCGCCGCTGCCTGCAGTTGGCTAAGAATGGTAGGCAGAATGCGAAGCCTAATCCGATGGTGGGCGCCGTCATCGTGAGTGCAGAAGGAAGAATCATCGGCGAGGGCTATCATGTAAGATGTGGCGAGGGGCATGCAGAGGTCAATGCCTTTGCTTCTGTGAAGCCCGAAGATGAGCATCTTTTGAAGGATGCCACCATCTACGTGAGTCTCGAACCCTGTTCCCATTATGGCAAAACGCCTCCTTGTGCCGACCTGGTCGTCAGGAAAGGCGTGAAGAGATGCGTCTGCGGCTGCGTAGATCCTTTGCCAAGGTTCAGGGGCGTGGAATCCAGAAGATTCGAGAGGCAGGAATCGAGGTAACAGTAGGCGTTCTGGAGGCGGAATGCCTCGAACTCAACAAGCGTTTCATCACTTTCAATACCCATCAGCGACCATATATCATCCTGAAATGGGCGCAGACTGCGAATGGCTTTTTTTGGATAATAATTATCAGGGAATGGCGATTTCGTCGCCTTTTACCAAGATGCTTTCGCACAAGCTTCGTGCCGAGAATGATGCTATCCTGGTGGGAAGAATCACCGATGAGCGTGACCATAGCCTGCTCAACGTAAGAGACTGGAGCGGCAAGGACCCGATGCGACTGGTCATCGACCGCTATCATCCTTGTTTCGAGGGCTTGGATTTCTCCAGGGGTAAGGAAGAGGTGTTGAAGCAGATGATGCAGTACCTATATAATAATAAGGTGCAGTCGCTGATAGTAGAAGGTGGAGCCATCACCCATCAGGCTTTCCTCGATGCCGGATTATGGGATGAAATCAGGGTAGAAACATCTTTATCCACAGATGTGGAAAACGTGGTAACTGCCGGAACAGCAGCACCCAAGCTTCCTCATAATATACGGTTAGTGAGCCATGAGGCATATGATGGAAACGTCATCAATATCTATGAACGCCAATAGTTTCATAGAAGCCCCAAAGCTAATCATAAAGTTCAAAGCGAAGAAAGTGAAGAACGAAGAGTGAAGAGTGAAGAGTGAAGAGTTCAACGGCTTTACTAATCATAAAGTTCAAAGTTCAATGTTCAAAGTTCAAAGTAAAGAAATGAGCAATAGATTTACATCGCGCCTGAGCGATAACGACGATTTCAAGAGAGATGAGTTGATTCGCAAGATAGAGCATTCTGTGGAGCACATGACGCTCGCCGAGCTGGAAGCCCTGTCGTATGACATGTTTACCAAGGGTTACATCCAGGATTACTAAACATTCAGGCATAAGACAAGATATAAAAAAGTGGTGG
>ENA-OQDC01001570-OQDC01001570.1-human-gut-metagenome-genome-assembly--contig:-NODE-1570-length-11073-cov-5.781290_pt1 | contig 11073 bp, 11 predicted proteins | sample MGYA00242770_ERZ504601 | MGnify/ENA primary metagenome ERZ504601 (study PRJEB26092, sample SAMD00036305) | human gut metagenome | host: Homo sapiens | study: EMG produced TPA metagenomics assembly of...
AAACAGAGGGTGCATCGAAAGGTGCAGAGGCATAAGATGGAGTTTTAAAGGTATAGTTATACAATGAGGGAAAAAGAATTAAAAAAGAGAGCGGAACGAGGAGAGAATGACGTAAAGGGGAAGGAAAAAAGATTCGAACATTGGCAGATTATAGCCGCCTATCTGGTCATATATGACATATTCGCAGTGAATTTTTCTTATTTTCTGGGGTTACTTCTAAGATTTGATTTCAGTTTCACAAAGATTCCAACAGAATATATCCATGCAATGCTCAGATTTGCACCGATTTATACGGTGTTCTGTCTGGCTGTATTTTGGGTACTTAAATTATATAATAGTTTGTGGGCATTTGCCAGTTATACAGAGCTGAACCATATTTTACTTGCAAGCATTATTACAACCCTTTTTAATGTAGGAATTACGATGCTTTGTGAGAGAATGCCGGCTTCTTATTATATAGTAGGAGCAGTCATGCAGTTTTGCCTGATTACAGGGATCCGGTTCGGATATCGCTATATTACTCTTGAGAGAACAAGGATGGCACAGGTGAGAAAAGAGCAGAACCATACAAATGGCCGGAATATTATGGTGATCGGAGCTGGTGATGCGGGAAAGAACCTTGTACGTGAATTGAAGACTTCCGGACGGATCAATGGTACGCTGCGATGCATTATTGATGACAACAGAAATAAATGGGGCAGAAATATTGAAGATGTACCGATCGTAGGGGGAAGAACATCTATCTTTTCAGCAGTTGAAAAGTATCAGATCAGTACGATCCTTTTTGCAATTCCGACAGCAAGTGCAGAGGCAAAAAGAGAGATCCTGAACCTGTGTAAAGAGACAAAGTGTGAACTGAAGATACTTCCGGGAGCGTATCAGTTTGTGCAGGGAGAAGTATCGCTGGCACAGATTAAAGATGTTACGGTAGAGGATCTGCTTGGAAGGGATACGATTCAAGTGGATATGGAACAGATTTTTCAGTACATAAAGGGAAAGACGATTCTGGTGACGGGAGGCGGAGGCTCAATCGGAAGCGAACTGTGCCGTCAGATTGCGTCTCATGAGCCAAAGCAGTTGATCCTATTTGATATTTATGAGAATAATGCATATGCCATCGAACAGGAGCTTCGCAGAAATCATTCGGAACTGAATCTGGTGACTCTGATTGGTTCGGTACGTGACAGCAGAAGACTGAACCAGGTCTTTGAAAAATATAAACCGGAGATTGTTTATCATGCGGCGGCTCATAAGCATGTTCCACTGATGGAGACAAGTCCGAATGAAGCCATTAAAAATAATGTAATCGGTACATATAAGACGGCTTATGCTGCACTTCAGAACGGAGTAAAGCGGTTTGTCCTGATCAGTACGGACAAAGCCGTTAATCCGACTAATATCATGGGGGCGAGCAAGCGACTTTGTGAAATGGTCATCCAGAGTATGGATGCAGTCAGCAAGAGTGGAAGGCTGGATCTGCTGCCATTGCTGCATGGGCATAGAGACAATGCAGAGGAACTGGTAAAGCAGGCGGGAATCTGTCTGGAGAAAGCGAAAGCAGAACAGGAATATGGGGAAAATCCAGAAGCTGCCGGGAACACAGGAAGCCTGAAGATTGAAAGTGTAAAAAATCAGGAAAGAACAGGAACGCAGTTCGTTGCGGTGCGATTTGGAAATGTGCTGGGAAGTAATGGAAGCGTGATCCCATTATTCAAAAAGCAGATTGAAGCAGGAGGACCGGTCACGGTTACGCACCGGGATATCATCCGTTATTTTATGACTATACCGGAAGCGGTAAGCTTAGTACTGCAGGCAGGAACTTATGCCTGGGGAGGAGAAATTTTCGTCCTTGATATGGGAGAACCGGTGAAGATTGATACACTGGCAAGGAATCTGATCAAGCTGTCAGGATATGAACCGGATGTAGATATTAAGATTGAATATTCAGGACTTCGTCCGGGAGAAAAATTATATGAAGAGAAGCTGATGGCAGAAGAAGGAATTATGAAGACCGATAATGATCTGATTCATATTGGAAAGCCAATTCCATTTGATACGGAAGCCTTCTTTGGACAGTTAAAAGAACTGGCAGATACATGCTACAGCAATTCAGATCATATCGTGGGACTTGTAGAGCAGATCGTGACAACCTTCCATCCGGTTGGAGAACATCCGACAGGGAATGAGATGGAGAAAAGTGAAGCTGAACAAAGAAACAGATAAAATAGAAAATCAGAGGAATTTCAAGGTTATGAATGATGAGTAAAGTGGAAGAAAAGAAAGAAGAAATCAGCAGAAAAAAATATCATCGGAATATCCGCTGGATGCTGGTCTTATATGATCTTGTGGTTTATGCAGCAGTTGCAGCAATACTGCTGATATTTTATTGCGGATCAGAAAGGCTGACGGGGATCGGAGTCCTGCAGCAGATATGTCTAGCCGGAGTCTGGATCTTTCTGGTAAGAATAGCAGGAAATATTTATGGACAGGTATGGCGGTATGGAGGAATCCAGTGCTATATCAGACTTTTGTTTACAGATGCAGTTGCATTTATCGGATATCTTGGGACAGAACTTCTTCTCCCAATCCAAAAGATCAGTTTTGCAAGAATGGTATCGTTGGTCAGCCTGAATCTTCTCGGAGCACTGACATTGCGAATGGTGTACCGCTATGCATATAAATGTGGTGATCAGAGGAGTGTAAAAGGGAGAATTTTATCGGCATTGCTCCATATGTTCGGAGGAATCGAAAGTGAACCGGATAAAGAAGTCCAGAAGATTAAAGTAGCGATTATTGGAGCAGGACGTGTAGGAGTCAGTCTGGCGGAAGAACTTTTGAATAATCCGGAAGCGTCTTATCTGCCAAGGTGCTTTATTGAGACAAATCCGGAAAAAGTAGGAAGAGAGATCCAGGGACTGCCGATCTGGTCAGAAGATGAGGCGACTTTCAGCAGACTGGGAGAATATGAAGTACAGGAGATTATTTTTGCAATTCCGTCTATGGATGCGAAAAAGAAGAAAAAGCTGTATGAGTACTATAAAAAAGCGGGATATAAGCTGAAAGTATATGATTATCCTATAGTATATACGGCAGGAGGAAAAAGGCATTTACGTGAGTTCGATATAGAGGAGCTGCTTTTCAGAAAACCGCTGATCGTGTCAGACGAGAATACCAATGCTTATTATAAAGATAAAGTAGTTCTGCTCACGGGGGGCGGAGGATCGATTGGAAGCGAGTTATGCCGTCAGCTGGCAAAGATGAAGCCAAAGCAGATCATTATTTTGGATATTTATGAAAATGGAGCATATGACGTACAGCAGGAATTAAAGATTGTTTATGGGGATAAATTGAATCTGGAAATCGAGATCTGTTCAATTACGCACAGGAAAGCTCTTGAAAAAGTATTTAAGAAGTACCGTCCGCAGATTGTTATTAATGCGGCGGCACATAAGCATGTACCGCTGATGGAAAAGAACTGCATTGAAGCAATCTACAACAATATTTTTGGAACGGAAAATTTAGTGAATTTATGCGAAAAGTATGAAGCAGAACGTTTTATGATGGTATCTACGGATAAAGCTGTGAATCCAACGAATGTGATGGGAGCAACGAAGCGTTTTTGTGAGATGATCGTACAGAGTGCGAGTACTCACGGAAAGGTGAAGTACAGTGCCACACGTTTTGGAAATGTATTAGGCAGTGCTGGTTCAGTTATTCCGTTGTTTAAACGTCAGATCGCAAATGGCGGTCCAGTGACCGTTACGGATAAGAGAATCATCAGATATTTCATGACAATCCCGGAAGCCTCACAGCTGGTTCTCCAAAGTGGTGCGATGGCAAAAGAGGCCTTGAGAAAGGTAGTTCCGACCTACAAGACACCAGAAGAGATGAATGAGAAAGTTACTTTAATGCAAAATAAGCAAGAGACAAAAGCAAAAGAAATAAAAATAGCAATGTCTTAGAACGAAAGGGAAGAAAAATGAAGAATGATATGCCCAATAAAAAAGAAGCGAGTCCTTTTTATCGCGATTATGTAAAGCGAGTGATAGATCTTGTTATTGCTATTCCGGTTTTTTGTATTGCATTTATACCAATGCTGATAATTGGAATTGCAGTTAAGTTAGATAGTTCGGGACCAATTCTTTTTAAGCAGGATCGTATAGGCAAAGATGGAAAAGTTTTTTCCATGTTGAAATTTCGTTCTATGTGTGTCGGAGCTGAAAAAAAAGGATCAGGTGTATATAGTGGAAAAGGCGATACAAGAGTAACAAAAGTGGGGCGATTTATTCGTGCTACATCATTAGATGAATTGCCACAGTTAATAAATGTACTGCGTGGTGATATGTCACTTTTGGGTCCGAGACCTCCACTGACTTATCATCCGTGGCCAATCAAAGAGTACACAGAAGAACAATTACATATGTTTGATGTACGACCAGGGTTTTCAGGATGGGCTCAGATACATGGAAGAAAAGATGTAGAATGGAATCATCGTATTGAATTGAATGTGTGGTATGTCAGACATATTCGCTTTACATTGGATGTACAGATTTTTTTCACAACGATTTTTAAAGTACTATTAAATAAAGATAATGAGAATAAAGGGGAAACATTAAAGAAATAGAGGGTAATTATGCCATTAAAATTAATGTATATAACAAATAATCCTGAGGTCGCAGTAATAGCTGAAAATGCAGGTGTGGATCGAATTTTTATTGATATGGAATTTATAGGAAAAGATGTACGTCAGGGAGGACTGGATACGATACAGAACCATCATACGGTACAGGATATAAAAAATGTAAAAGCAGCTGTTCGTAAGGCTGAAATCGTAGTTCGCATTAATCCTATTCATGAAAATTATTTCGGATATATGGATAGTAAAGAGGAAATTGATGCAGCAATTGATGCAGGAGCAGATATTCTTATGCTTCCATATTTTACGACACCAGCAGAAGTACAAAAATTTGTAGAGTATGTAAATGGAAGAGCTGTTACTCTTCCATTGCTTGAGAGCAAAAAGGCGGTTAGTTGTTTGGATGAAATCCTGAAAGTAAGAGGTATTGATCAGATTCATATAGGATTAAATGATTTATCTTTGGATCTTGGGAAAAAATTTATGTTTGAAATTCTCGCAGAAGGTTTAGTTGATGATATTTGTGATAAGATAAAAAGGTATCAGATTCCATTTGGATTTGGTGGGGTTGGAAGAATAGGACAGGGAATATTACCGGCAGAGAAGATTATCAAGGAGCATTATCGACTCGGTTCGGGATGTGCAATTTTGTCTAGAAGTTTTTGCAATACAAATCTGATTACAGATCAAAAAGAGATCTGTAAAATCTTTGATGAAGGAGTAAAAGAGATTCGTGAATACGAAAAAACTTGTGTAGATAATTTTGAACAAAATCATCAGGAAGTGATTGAAATTGTAAGAGGTATAGTTGCATGAATTTGTTAGTAACGGGAGCATGGCAGCAGGCAGCAGATTATATTGAACAATTAAGAAAAGAGCATGAAGTTGTATTTATGCAGTGGGAAAATAAAGAATTGCCATGTGAATATGAATGGGTAGAAGGCATTATTGGAAATGGAATATTTTTGTCACATCAGATAGATAAATTTAAAAATTTACGATATATACAACTGACTAGTGCAGGATATGACCGGGTGCCTTTGGATTATATAAAAGAACATCATATTGAAATACATAATGCAAGAGGTGTATATAGTATTCCAATGGCAGAATTTGCAATTACGGGAGTTCTACAGTTATACAAGCAGATGCGGTTCTTTCAGGAAAATCAAAAGGCACATCGTTGGATTAAGAGGAGAGATTTATTAGAACTGAATGAAAAGACAGTCTGTATAGTTGGTTGCGGAAGTGTAGGTACAGAATGTGCAAAACGTTTCTCTTCTTTTGGATGTTATGTGGTTGGGATTGATCTTTATCCGAAAGAAAATCAGTATTATGAAAAAATGTTATCTTTAAATGCGTTAGATGATGTTCTTACACAAACTGATATTGTAGTATTGACAGTTCCGTTAACTGAAGAAACTCATTATCTGATGAATAACAGCCGGTTGAAAAAATTGCAAGAGGGAGCAATTCTTGTAAATATTGCAAGGGGGGCAGTTGTTGACATAGAGGCACTAACAGTTTATCTTGATAAACTGGGTGGAGTTGTACTGGATGTATTTGAAGAAGAACCATTATCAGAAGAAAGTGAATTATGGAATAGGGAAAATGTAATTGTGACACCACATAATAGTTTTGTGGGAGAAAAAAATCAGAAGAGATTGCAGAAAATAATTATGGAGAATTTGAATCTGTAAGAAAGATTGGAGGAGGGAAAATGTCTAAATTAGAAAAAAAAATATATAGAACAAGTAGTAACACAGTATCCACAATTAAGAAAAAAACTTTTTGCAAGAGGATTTTTTTCTTACAAATGATTTTGTGAAAGAAGATCAATATCCGTTTTATAATGCATGGAAAGGTTTAAAGATTGGAAACTATAGATTATATGTTTCAGAAGAGCAGGCGTATTATGTAGAGCAATATAAAGATAAATATTTTGTACTGATAGGTCATGCGTATAATCCTTTTACAATGTGTAGTGATGAGAAAAAAATTTTACAAACATTAACTGCGTATAAAGATCTTGATGAAGAATTTTTTAGTAAAATAAATGAGTTAACAGGAATTTTTACACTCATTATTTTTGAGGGCGAAAAAATATGTATAATTGGTGATCCAACATGTATGCAGACAACATTTTATACTAAAATAAAGCATAATATATATGTTGCATCGCATACAAATTTACTGGCAGATTTGTTGGAGTTACAATGGGATCCTTATGTAAAAGAAATGAGTGAATATCGATTTTTCCCACTACTAGGTAATGCATTACCGGGAGATTTAACACAGTATAAGGAAATTAAGCGTTTGGTTCCTAACCATTATGTTATATTGGACAAAAAAGATATTTTGGTGCAACGATTTTATTGGCCACATTCCCTGAAATTGAAGGAAGAAGATATAGTAAAAAAATCAGAAACAATTATACATAATAATTTAGAGCTGATTGCAAAGAAGTGGAGAAAACCGGCTATTTCAATGACGGGGGGATGTGATAGTAAAACTACATTGGCATGTGCAACTGGTATTTACGATAAATTTTCATATTTTAGTTATAAATCATCAGAATCAGAAGAAGTTGACGCAAAGGCAGCAAGAGAGATATGTAAGAGATTAGGGCTTAAACACAAGGTATACACAATTTCAGAGAATGATTCGGATTATGAAAATATAGAGGCAGTAAGAGCGATATTGGAATGGAATACAGGAGGTATTGTTCCCATAAATCGCAATGATGTTAGAAAACGAGCTTTTTTTTCTAATATAGATGATTTTGATATTGAAGTAAAGTCATGGGCATCGGAAATTGGAAGAGCGTATTATTCTAAAAGATTTGCTGGAAGAAAAAAATTTGGGAAAAAGCCGACACCCAGAAAATGTACAACCTTGTATAAGTTTTTCTTGAATAATAGAAAACTAGTGAGGGAAACAGATAAGGTGTTTAAAGAGTATCTTGATAAATATTTTGAACAAGCTAAAAAAGATGCGATAGAGTGGCAAGAACAATTTTTCTGGGAATATCGAGTTCCGAGTTGGAATGGACTAGTAATTACAGGAGAACATAGATATTCTTTTGATATTACTATACCGTATAATAATAGAAAATTACTTGCAATCTTGTTGAGTGCACCGTTAGAAAGTAGACTGGATGATGATATATATAAAAAGATTAGAAAAAGTATGAATCCTGAAATTGATGCGGTGGGAATTTCTATTACAAATTTGAAACATACAAAAAATCGTGGAATCGCAGAAAATATATATTATACAATTCATTCCAAAATTTTATTTTAAAATTTGAAAAGAGGTAGCTTATTGTTATGTTAAAAACGTATATAAAACAATTAAAACAAAATGCAACGAGTATTGGTGAAGGAGCGGATATTATATGGAGTTCCATACGATATGGGGCAAGTCCTAATAATTATCATGATTTTGGATTTAATAATTTAACTGCAAAGGAACGGAAAACCTATGTTACAAATAGATTTAGTCGTCGTATTATAAGAAAGTATAATAATAGTGAATATATAGATATATTTGAAGATAAAATTCGTTTTGCTCAAAGATTTGAAAAATATTTTGGGAGAGATTGGATTAGTACTGAGAATATGAATTATGAGATGTTTAGGAATTTTATTAGTGGAAAGGATAAGATAATTTATAAGCCAATTAGTAATGCACAAGGACAGGGAATTATTGTGTATGATGATTTAAGTGATGGTGAAAATTTGTTTAATGAGATTAAAGAGAAAAATGAAAAAGCGATATTAGAAGAATGGATTTGTCAACATGAAGAGTTTGCTAAAATATATAGTAAAGCTATAAATTGTTTAAGAATTATAACTTTTTATAATGGCGAGAAAGTAAATTTTTGACAGGGGGGTGACTTGGGAAATGGAAAAAAATAGCCAATGCATGTGCCTGCGGGTATAGTTTCCCCAAGTTAATTTTGGGAATGGAAGATTAGAAAAACCAGCAGCAGATTTCTCGGGGAAAATTTATAAACAACATCCTATAACTGGACAGAATTTACAGGGAGTAAGTATTCCTTATTGGAAAGAAACATTAGAAATGTTGACTGGTGCTGCGAAAGAAGTTCCACAAGTTGCATATATTGGCTGGGATGTAGCAATCACTCCCCAAGGTCCAATTATAATTGAAGGAAATACTACACCAGGATATAGATATTATCAAATACCAGTGCATATGAAAGAAAAGCTGGGTAATAGAAAGATATATGAAAGGAGTTTAAAGAAATTTTAAAATATGAAAGTTTTATTGACAGCAACTGTACAAAGCCATATTTGTCAATTTCATAAACCATTAGTTGAGATTTTGCATGAACAAGGATGCGAAGTTCATGTGGCGGCGAAAGATAATTTGGCTGAAAAAAATGGACTTGTATTAGATTTTGTTGAAAAAGTATATAATGTTCCATTTGCAAGATCTCCTAAAAACCTGGATAATTTGAAAGCGTATTATCAGTTGAAAAGAATAATTGAAGAAGAACGGTATGATATAATACATTGTAATACTCCGATGGGAGGGATTGTAACAAGATTTGCAGCAAGAAAAGTTAGAAGAAATGGAACAAAAGTATATTATACTGCACATGGTTTCCATTTTTACCAGGGAGCACCTAAAAAAAATTGGATTGTATTTTATCCAGTTGAAAGATTATTTTCTAAAATTACTGATAAAATTATTACAATCACGTCAGAGGATTACCGATTTGCTCAAGAAAAATTCCATTGCAAGATAGAACGGATACATGGGGTAGGTGTTGATGAAAAACGATATTTTTCAGTGGAAGAAGATAAAAAACAAAAATTGAGAGTTCAAATGGGATTTAATGATAATCAAAAGTTAATATTATGTATCGGAGAATTATTGCCAAATAAAAATCAGATGATGGCAATAAAGGTAATTCAAAATGTTGTAAAGAAATATCCAACAGCAATTCTCCTGTTGGCAGGTAATGGTCCAGAAAAAGAACATCTCGAGTTGGAAATTGCAAATTGCGGTATGCAAGAACATGTAAAGCTATTAGGCTATGTAACGAATTTACAAGATTATCAACAAATTGTAGATATAGTAATAAGCTGCAGTAAACGAGAGGGTCTTCCCTTGAATGTTGTAGAATCTATGTTATCAGGAACACCAGTAGTTGCAACAATAAATAGAGGTCATAGAGAACTTATAAAAAATGGAGAAAACGGGTATTTAGTTAAAGTGAATGATTCGGAAAAAATGTCAAAATATATAACTGATTTGTTGGATAATAAGAAAATTTATAAAAAAATACGAGAGAATGCAAGCATATCTGCAAAGCAATATGGATTTGAAAATGTGAAGAAAGAGTTGAAAGGGATATATTTTGGAAGATAAAAAAATTAGTGTCCTAATGGGAATATACAATTGTGAAAAAACCTTGACTGAAGCACTAGAATGTGTTGTTAACCAGACATATGATAATTGGGAGGTTATTATGTGTGATGATGGTTCTACTGATAACACAAAAAAGTGGCACAGAGATATGTTGCTGAATATTCAGATAAATTTATACTATTGGAAAATGATAAGAATATGGGGTTAAATTATACATTAAATAAGTGTTTGAAATTTGCAAAAGGTGAATATATCGCTCGGATGGATGGGGATGACACATGTTCTGAAGAAAGATTTCAAAAAGAAATTGAATGTTTAATAAATAATCCAGATATAGATATTGTTAGTACAGATATGACTTTTTTTGATGAAAATGGAATATGGGGAAGAACGCATGTTAGGGAAAAACCAGAAAAGATGAATTTTTTGAAAGGAACTCCGTTTTGTCATGCAGCTTGCATGGTTAGAAAGAAAGCATATTTGGATGTAGGAGGATATTCTGTTGATAAAAAATTACTTAGAGTAGAAGATTATCATTTGTGGATAAAAATGTACGCAAAAGGATATCGTGGAATCAACATACAAGAGACCTTATATCAGATGAGAGATGACAGGAATGCACAGAACAGGAGAAAAATGAAATATAGATTTAATGAAGCATATGTAAAAATATTTGCAATTAAACAATTACTCAAGACTTTTGAAAAAAGAGAAATCTGTCCTTTTTTGTAGAATTGTTATAGTTGACGGATGAACGTAGCCAAAATTCATTCCAGATTGCCTGCGGCAATGGAACTTTTGGCTTGTATGTCTCGGGATAGTGGTGTGTGAACAGTAACGTCGGATTCCTTTTATAATAAAGGTAAAGAATTTTTGACATTGCGAAAAATTATAGTTTGTTATATACTGAATTTTTTGGCAGTGTTGAGAATGTGACATCTGTCTGAGTTTGTCTGGAGGAGAGAAAAAAGTTATGCCTATTGGAATAATTATCAATGCATTATCCATAGTTATCGGCGGAATCCTGGGGACTCTTG
>ENA-OQDC01001573-OQDC01001573.1-human-gut-metagenome-genome-assembly--contig:-NODE-1573-length-11066-cov-6.531219_pt1 | contig 11066 bp, 7 predicted proteins | sample MGYA00242770_ERZ504601 | MGnify/ENA primary metagenome ERZ504601 (study PRJEB26092, sample SAMD00036305) | human gut metagenome | host: Homo sapiens | study: EMG produced TPA metagenomics assembly of...
ACCACGTGTGCTTGCACACTGGTGGTAGAATGACCTTGAGACCCGCCCCGATATGAGCATAAAAGTGGGGCGTAAGCACCATGATATGCGAATAGCGGGTAGGATTGTGGGAGTGCGTAGCACGAAAACAATCCGTTGGCATCATTGTTGGGGGCTTTTGACCCCAACATCATTTTATTGTTCTTTTGTAAATCTCGACAGGAACGTGTCTTGTCCGTTCCTCTTTTGGATGTTCAAAAATCCTCTTCCGGCGTTCCCTGCTCAAGGATCGTTCCTCCGTCCATAAAAAGTACCTGGTCTGATACGTCTCTCGCAAATGCCATTTCATGCGTCACGATGATCATGGTTGTCCTCTGATCTGCCAGCCCTTTAATGACCTTCAGTACTTCGCCTGTCAGCTCCGGATCCAGTGCAGAAGTTGGCTCGTCAAAACAAAGAATATCCGGTTTCATCGCTAATGCTCTTGCAATCGCCACACGCTGACACTGACCGCCTGACAACTGATGCGGATAATTGTCCATCCGCTCTGCCAGTCCCATCTGCGTCAGGAGCTTCCTTCCAAGCTCTTCAATCTCACTGTGGATCTTCTTTTTATTTTTCTTATAATCCGGCTGTGCCTTCGCCAGCAGTTCTTTTGCCAACATGACATTTTCCAGGGCTGTATATTGTGGGAAAAGATTAAATGACTGGAACACCAGTCCAAAATGCAGACGCTTCTTCCGTATTTCATTTTCCTGCTTCGTCATTTCATTTCCCGCATCAAATAATGTCTCCCCATTCACCCGGATGATTCCCACATCCGGTGTCTCAAGGAAATTCAGACAACGAAGCAGCGTTGTCTTTCCACTACCTGATGACCCGATGATTGAAAGAACCTGTCCCTGTTCCAGGGAAAAACTGATATCTTTCAGTACCTCTGTACGATCAAATTTTTTATTGATATGTTCTACTTCCAAAATTGCCATTTCTGCACCTCCTCTATCTGAAATAATCCAGTTTTTTCTCTAACCGTCCCAACAGTACGGTCAGAATTCCGTTAAATACCAAATAGTAGACTGCTGCAAAGAACATCGGCCAGATTGCTCCTGAAATTCCCTGAGATCCTTTCAGGAAAGACTGTCCCGCCCAGATGATCTCCTGCAATGCAATGATCCGTGCAAGTGAAGTATCTTTTACCAGTGTAATGATCTCATTCGACATCGGTGGAACAATTCTCTTGATCATCTGCATTAATGTAATTTTAAAGAAGATCTGGCTCTTCGTCATTCCGAGTACAAGTCCTGCCTCTGTCTGTCCCTGTGGTACACTCTGGATTCCACCGCGGTAAATAACAGAAAAATAACAGGCATAATTAAAGATAAATGCAACGGAAGCCGCCACAAAACGCCCCGATTCTCCTCCTCCCCAGACTACATTATTCAATACCAGTCCCGGGAAATAATAAATAATCAGCATCTGGATCATCAGCGGCGTTCCTCTGACTACCCATACAATAATGTTCGTGATATATTTCAATGGCCGGAAATGCGACATTGAGCCAAATGCAATGATCAGCCCAAGAGGCAATGCCCCCAAAAGCGTCACAAAGAAAAGCTTCAATGTCTGTAAAAAACCAACATTCAGCGATTGAATAACGATAGGAAATTGTTCCATTATAAGTTCCATGTCCGTACTGCTCCGTCCTTATTTTTTACTCTTCGATCAATGCCGCCTGTACTTTATACTTTTCAGCACAAGTCTTCATTGTACCGTCTTTCATACTCTTTTCAAAAAATTTGTTCAGTTCGGCTGCAAGATCAGATCCTTTTCGGAAGCCGACTCCATACTCCTCACTGTTCAGACTGACTGTATAAGTAAGATCTGCATAACCTGTTCCCTTTCCGATCATGGCTGCTGCCATCAGAGAATCAATGACTGCCGCATCAGATGTCCCTGCTGCAACTTCCATCAGTGCATCTGCCTGTGCATTTACAGGTGTATAGTTCAGGTTCAGATTACTGACCTGCTTTTCTCCCGCACTTCCTGCTTCAACTGCAAAGCTTAAATCCTTCAGGCTGTCCGTATCCTGATACTTGTCAGCTTTTTCTGCCGGAACAACCACCACCTGTGCATTGTTCAGATAAGCATCCGTACATTCCATGGAACTTGTCACTTCGTCTGTCAGTGTCATTCCATTCCATACACAGTCAATGGACTTTCCATCCAGTTCCAGAACTTTATTGTCCCAGTCGATCTCAACAAATTCAACATCCACACCTAATTCTTCTGCAAATGCTGAAGCCATATCTGCATCAAATCCGATCCAGTTTCCATTATCATCTTTATAATCCATCGGCTCAAAATCTGTAATACCGACAACAAGGGTTCCCTTGTCTTTTACATACTCAAGATCACTGTCTGCTGCCGCATCCTTTTTATCTTTTGTATCAGAATTTCCTGAACCGCATCCTGCAAGCATGGATACTGCAAGACCTGCACACAAAAATACACTTAATACTTTCTTTTTCATCATTTCATTCCTCCATCAGCAATTATTACAACTTCTATTCTCTACCAATGAGTCACTGCACCATGGTAAAGTCACTGTTGTATTCTAACATAGCCATATTCGGATGTCAAACAGTCTTTTTCCTGTTCTGCTGTCTCCTGTTCTGCTTCCGGCTTTTCTGTCAGTCGCCTTTCCGTGGTATCGCCGGAAGAAGCCATACCATCAGGTATGACTTCTTCTGTGCCTTCTCTTCCACTTTTCAACCAGTTGCTGATTTGGTTCTACCTGAAGATTTTTACGGATATCGTCCATCTCCTGACGCATCTGTGCATTAACCTCCAGATATTCTTCATGCTTTGTCAGAAGAATATGATATTCCTCCAAAGACATATATTTATAAGAAGCATAAAGATACGGTTTTAAAAGCTGCGGATCTTCACAGATCTGATAAGCCCGGTCATACATTCTTGCCGATTCCTGATAGAGAAACAGCCTTCCATATGCCGCTCCCAGTCCAGCATAGATCTTTCCGTAAAATTTTTCATCCACGCTCTCATCTTTCTCCCGGTTCAGGATCTCCTGATATACAAGGATCGCTTCTTCTATCTCACCACTCTCAAGGAGATTGTCCCCTTTATATTTCTGGCGTTCGATATCCTTCTGATTCTTTAGATGCTCCAGTACATTCTGGATGCGGATCATCTCAGGATCTCTGTAGATCCTGGATGCTTTCAGGATCGTCAATACAAATTTCTCTACTGAACCGCGAAGTCTGAGGACATCTCTGAGCTGGTCAGCCAGATCTTTCATTCCGATTTCTTCTTCCAGCCAGTTACAAATCTGTTCATTCATAATCGTATAATCAATCAGATACAGATTATTGCAGAGGTAATAACACAGTTCTTCCATGGTAAAGATCCTGCAGTGGATTCTTGTAATCTCATACGGATGTGTCGCATGCTTATCATGACAAAGAATTAAATTTCCCATCATTACCTCCTAAATGAATTATCTTCTCTTCCTGGAAATCTGTCGGCAGGAAGAAATCTCCGAATCCGACATCCCGTACTGTGATCTTGCAGGCCTTTTCATCCAGGAATAACGTTTCGATCTGAAGCCTCATTGAATATTCCGCACGTTTCGGGAACTTTGCAAGAGAGATCTTTTCCGTCTTAAGATTGCCCTGTACCAGTGATTCAATATGAAATTCTATATCTTCCACATCTTCAAGGATCACTTCCCACTGGTTGTTCGATTCATACCAGTGAGCCCCCCAGGACACCAGCGGATACCACATTTCCTGCCCGTCAACCCGCATATTCACCGTGATCTGATCTGTCAGTTTGTCCTCTGACAGGTAAACCGGATTTTCAATGTGCATATACAGCTTTCGGTATGCAGTGTAGCATGCTCCTTTGCTGTAAAGATTATTTCCTATAAACGCCCTGCGTCCATTGCACAGCACCCGCAAAGACTTTGGATACCACTCATTCTCAAATCCTTCTCCCGTCAGGAAAACCGAAGAAACGATCCGCTTGTCAAAGACGCTCTCAATAAACTTGCAGAACATGGAGTCTGCTTCTTTTGCTTTATCCTCATTCAGAACCGGATACACCATCGCAAGTTCTTTCATATGTGCACTTGCGACTTCATCCACCGTAACAAAGGTCGTCTTTCCTCCTCCAAGTCCCGGCTTAAGTCTGCGGAGCATATAGGCTTTGATCTCATTTCTGTCACAGCAGAATAATGCCGCATCATACTGCCACAGCTCTTTGGGCTGATAGAACAGGTAATTACAGAAGCTCTCCTTATAATCCTGAATAAAAATATGCCGCTTGTCAATATTCATACGGACTGCGATCCCTCTGAGCATCTGTGCCAGTTCCTCTGTCAATGCAGGAACCGTAAATACGATTCCCTCTATCTCCGGGAAGTCATGCAGTGACATCTGGATAAACTTTGACAGAAGCCATACTGCATCATACGTCTCTTCGCCAAACTCGATTTTTTCCCCTGCAAGGCTTCGGTTCAAAAGCCTGGTCACGGTAAATCCTTCTTTTACCGTTGCCAGTCTTTTTGCTTCTTTTCCATATGCCCATGTATCGCGAAGTCTTCCTATGATCAGCGGGATCTGAAAATTATCTTCATCGACTTCGAGTGTCTGTGGTTCCATCTGCTCCTCACTGTAGTAGCTGATCTGACACGTCTTTTCATTTATTTCATAGCCAATTATACTGCCCTGTCCCATGAAATTAGCTCCTCCTTAATACTGGATGAACATGTGGTTCGCCACGGCATCTTCCAACGCGTAACTCCGCATCTTCTTCTCCTGTTCTTCTTTATCCTCTTCCAAAAGGATATCGTTGAGCCTTCCGTATCTGCCCGGCTCTCCTTTTTCGATCTCCCGCATACACATTTCTTTTTCACTTCTGTAAGAATTGCCGTCGATCGTCTCTTTAAAATAGTATTTCAGCCGTTCATTTGCAAATAATACAAACTTCTTCACATAAAGATTCTCATACATCGGAGACAGCACTTCTGTCGAATAATCCGCTGCCTCTCTGCTGCCTTTCTGCAGTTGGTAATAAAGCATGACACGGCTGCCTTTCTGACCTTTATATTCGATCAGCGTCTTATCCCAGAGCTGAAGTTCCACAAGCCATTCTTTCTCATAAGAAAGGAAGAACGGGAAATAGATCTGCTTGCCGCAGAGTTCCTGAAGAAACTTCTTCAGAGTCTTCCTTATCTGCGTTCCATACTCACGGGTAGAATAATATTTCAGTACCGCAATCTTGCAGATATCGATCGTTGGTTCTCCCTTTTCATATTCCTGGCAGATGACATCGATCACATTCTTTCCGATCTTACGCTCTTCGACTACATATTCCCTGGAAATATAGGCAAGATATGCCTGCTCCAGACGGAAATATGCACCTTCTTCGTAATATGCCTCAAATACCTGTGCCTCCTGGAACAGCTCCTCCGAAAACAGCATCTGCGTCAGTATCCGTTCTGCGAGTTTATGCGTATGCACTTCATAATCCCTTGCAACTTTCCACAGATTCTTCATTTCCATTGTTGCACCGCAGAAATAATTTGCAAGATACGTCAGGATTACTTTATCATACTGATTCTTCTGGAATAAGTCATAGCATACATACGTCAGGAAATCATCATTTTCATAATTGCTTTCCCGGATCGTCTTACTGCACAGTGTAAAGATTTCATCCTCAGGATAATTTTCCAGCCCTTTTTCCTTTACTACTTCCAGTGTCAGTTCTTCCTCTTCCGCATTCTGTCTTCCCCTCAGCAGTCCACCCAGATACTTTCTGCACATATCCATATAACGCAGTTCATAGAACAGTCTTTTGCTGTCATACGGGATAGAATCTGTATAATGGCGTCCGTCTTTCGCTTCCCACACCAGGCGGTCCGTCTTGGAATACAGGAACACTCTCGCTCCCTTTTCTGTATACGGGACTTTCTGTGTCACAGTTCCGTCGTCTGCAATGACATGGATAAACTTCATATTCGGAACTTTCGTCGTGATCCAGTAGGCATGACAGATATCATACAGGGCTTTGATCCGCTCCTGTTTCATCTCATCTTCTACAAGAAATCTCTTGTAAATAATCCTGAGATCCTCGTCGATATTTCTCCGTTCCAACTGATTCCATGCAAAAACTTCCATCTCATCACGGTAATGTGCATAGATCTCACTGCCCTCGTCTTCATATGTGATCAGATTTGCATACAGGAATGCACATTTATGATAATCCAGGGAATTTCCATGCATAAAATACAGATAGACCGATCTTGGCAACTGCTTGTGGAACTGTGCCGGTTCCGCAGATGCCATATAATATTCATAAAGCTGTGCAATCTTCAGTTCAGACTCCACTGCCTTTTCATACCATTTGAAATACTTCTGTTCCGTACAGCTTCCTTTGATCAGAAGCGTACAGATGGAAGTCAGGATCATTGATTCCCCATACATCTCATAGCACCGGACAAGAACCTCATACAAATGGGCATCAAAATATTTCATCTGACTCGCCAGATTTGCGGTATACAGTGCAAGTTCTTTGGTCATCAGCTTATATTTCACTGCAAATGCAAGCACCTGCACTTCAAAAGTCCCGAGCTTTTTCAGAGAGGAACTTTTCTCTCTGTAGCAGCGGAATGCCTGCAGATAGAACCAGATACTGTGGGATCGGTAATCCTCAAACTGCTTTTCAAGAACCCGCAGTCTTTCGCTGTAGATCTTATATTCTGAATCTACTTCCACCAGCATACACAAAATTTTCCAGCTTGAAGGATGCTTCATAAAGGATCTTGAAAGTTCCTCGGCAACCCGTCGCTGTCCGATCGAATCATTGCTCAGCAGTGTTGTCAGATACAGATAATAAGAACTCAGCTCCACATCTTTGCCGATCGCAAAACGGTTATAATTGTACGACTCCAACAGCCATTTTGCTTCTTCCATCCGCTGTCCCAGCAGACAGATATGTGCATGAGCAAGCAGATAGAACTCATTATTGCCATCCCGCTCCCGCAGACGCGAAATTCTGCGAAGTGCATCTTCTGTCCAGGTATCCAGATCCACTCTGCCTCCCTCATACTGCAAAAAGCTCTTCAGAATCCCTGCAAACTCCCGGTCATTCTCCCGGTACTCCTCATCACGGCTGATATCTTTCTCAACCACAACTTCATAATTCAGGGTCTCGTATGGAGTTTCCAGGATGATCTGTCCGAAATTGCTTCCTTTATGAAGCTTGTCCATCGTAATAAAATATTCCAATCTGTAAGAATTTCCAATGAACTCTTCCGTCGTCAGATGTGTATGCTCCACTGAGAGGAAATCTCCCTCCGCCCGGACATCCACTTCGAGAAATCCCCAGGTATTTTTTTTGACGGTAAACGTCTCTTTCCGGTCCTCGATCAGCGAGATAAATGCCCTGCTCTCCTCTTCCAGCGTCAGAAAGATCTTTTCTTTCTGCTTACAGCCTACAAGAAATTCCTCCAGTGCATGCTGATCCAGTTCCCATTTACGCATATTATCATAAAGTGCCTGGATTCTCTGATCCTCATACTTGAGGATTTCATAAAAATCCCTGGATCGGAACAGCTTGACTGCTTCAGCCGCATCCCGGTATGAAAGCTTTTTAAAGTCTTCCAGACTCTGGATCTTTCCATATCTGGTCATGACAAATGGTTTTTCAATAATTGCAGTAAATGCAATATCGTACTCACCACCATTGCAGACGATCGTGAACTTACCATGCTCGACATGTCCCGGAACAAGTCCCCTTCCGTCATATGTATAATAAATATTTACCGGATTTCCGTCAAAGCCCTGCTCCACACACTGGATTCTGTAAGAAGATGGATACACCAGGCCGCGGATTGTCCCCTCTCCTTCATTCTGCAGGGAAAAACTCCCCTGATACTTTTCTCCTTCCCCGACACGCATAATGATATGCGTCTCCGGAAATATAATCTCCGGCTGTGGGATATGAAAATCCCCTTTTGCAAATCGCTTGATCTTATTTTTCAAATCGGTCACCTACTCATAATACTTAATCTCTCTGCCATCGGGCAGATGGTATCGGATATCTTATCTGTCTCTGACTTCAGAGCAGAAAGACGCTACTATGAATTATATCATCATCCTGCAGTTTCTTGCAATGGGAGAACGCAAGAAAATAAAATCTGATTGTATACACGTATGCACTATATTTTCTTTTCATATTTCATACAGAAAATGGATCTGAATAATATTTTCTGATACCAGTTCATATCCCGCTCCGCAGCTTCAGAAAACCGGCTGTAAAATTTTCTCTGCCAGATCTGTTGTTCTTTTCTCTGCTCCTGACTTTGCTCTTCTTTTCTTCCAAAAAGTTCCTGCAACACCTGCCCGTACAACTTTTCCCATTGTTCTGCGGTAATCTCCGGAAACTTTTCTTTCAGAATCTCTAAAGTACTCTGTCCTGTCGGTTCTGCCATTTTGATTCCTTTGATCTTTGCCACCCGCAGTACGCAGCCATATAATTCTCCTGCAGTCATTTTCCCGACTCTTTTTTTCAGTGCAAGACATCTCTTTTTCCCCTGCAAATAAAAAACTGCAAGCATCAGTCCTGCGGCCAGTATTCCCCCAGCCGGTTTCAGCCAGCCTGCATTCTGGTATAAAATTCTTGCCAGTCTCCCTTTTGGCAGTTTCATTTCTTCCACGCTTTTTTGAATCTGTTCTATTCCGGCCGGCGGAGTCACTTCGACATTTTCCCAGTATCCGTCATCAAGGCACCATACCTGACACCAGGCATGTCCCATCGCTCCACTGATCTGTGCCTGATAAGTTCCGTCTTCCTGTTCTTCAAATGCACTCGCCGGAACTGCATATCCTTCCGCATATCTTGCCTCTTTTCCGGCAAGCCGGAATAATAAAGTTCCTGCTGATGCAAAATGGACACAGAAGCCCTTCCGGTTTTCAAAAAGAAAATATTCCACAAAATCTTTTCCTGCCGGTGTTGCACCAGGTTCTGTATCATAGACTGCAAGTTCCCATAAAGCTTCGCAGATCTTTTTTCGGATTGCCTCAATCTCTGACTTTGAATCTTTCCATTCCCCATCAATCCCACCTATCTCTTCGATATAATAGCGGGTCAGTTTTTGTAAGTCTGTGGGACAGGACAGATAATCTTCCATATGCTCCCACATTTCTTCTTCATCATCTTTACCGGAATGTTCAATATCTTTCCATGTATCATCCTCATAAAAGACTCCGTACCGTTCTGCCACATACACCGTTGATTCGGGTCTGTATGTGATCGTAACGCTTTTCGCCACAGAATCATCCGGAACAAAGCCCGTAATCTGATTCAGATTTCCTATTTCATCTTTTAGAATCGAATTTGCTGTTCCTGATTTGTCTGTCGTTCCTGATGCTCCTGTCGTTTCCAGTACAGGGAGCTTTCTTTTTAATCTGGCAGGATCGGTATCATCTGTGCTTTTGACTTTTTGGGATTCTGCAGTACTTTTCGCTGCCTTCTGTGCTTCTTTTTCTTTTCACTTTCTTCTTTTGCACGAACCGTTTTTGTCCTGTCAGACGTTCTTTCGCATCAGCGATCGCTTCGTCCAGTCGTTCCCTGACTGTATTTCTGGCTGTCATATACCATCCATCTTTTTCTTCTTTTACCACATTCAACTGCTTTCCGCTGCCAAAAGCAACCAGTAGGAGAACCGCCAGACCGATACCGCCCCGGATCAGCCTTCGCAGTTCCATCCGGATCTGTACCATTTGGGTTATGTCACCCGAAGCAGTTCTGTCTGCCGCAATCATTCCGGTCAGCAAATACATTCCACCATTAAAAAGCAGGACTCCCATTTCGGTCATCGGAAATTCATCCACACACCCTGCACATACAAACGGCAGAATGATAAAGACTGCCGCTGCCCATCTTCCTTTTCCTTCATATAAAATTGCAATCAGAACAAGAAGGAATGGGAGCATCAGAACAAGAACTGAAATTGTATCCATTTCTATATTCTGATACAGATGCTCTGCATCACCGGCTGTCCCTTGCCGAAGTTGTCCGAACACCCTTCTGCCCATCCCGACACAGATGTCCCACTTATACCAGATTCCTGCTGCCGCTGCTCCCAGTCCGGCACCGATTCCGCCAACGCGGGACATTCCATATCCGGCAGAGAACAGCATAGATATCAGAAGCAGCCCCAATAAGATCACTTTTGTATCCATTTCTATGCGAAATATTTCTGACATTCCCCAGCCCCATGCTGCTGCCAAAGCAAATGCAGACATTCCATTCAACACAGTAATGTATCCAGTAAAATATCCGGTCTCATTGTTCTTCTTTCTGCTCTCCTGTGCAATCCGAATGGAAGTTTTCTTTTTCTCCATATATTTCTCCTTTTACACCGGATCAGATTCTGAGATGTTCAGCTTTCTGTCCGTTCTGCCAGAATCTTCCTGATGCATCAACCTCAATCACTGCTGCAAATTCCCTTCCACGAAAACATTCCATTCTGCATTCGTTCATCCAGTCAGTCCTTTTATATGGATGAATATCCAACAGATTCCAGGTCATATAACAGGCATCCTGCACTGTCTTCACACGCCACATTACAACCTTCCCGGTCAGATCATCATACCACGCAACTAAATGGATACATTTTTCTTCTGCCAGCGTAACTGATAAGGACGCTGCATTTTTTACCATTCCCGAGAAATCGTTCTTTTCCTTCTTCCCTTCAGGATAATCAATCCAGATCAGCACAACGCAGCCCAGGGGAAATCCTCTTTCCCGGATCATCAGCTTTCCCGCTCTTGCTGTCTGCTTCCAATGGATATCTTTGATATTATCCTGCTCTCTGTAAGAGCGGATCTGATACGTCTCCGATGCATCATCTCCTTTTCGATCCTGTGCATATTCTGTATCGTCTGCCTGAAATTCTCTTACCCTGCGGGTAATCTCCATCGGGATCAGTTCATACTCAGGGAAATCTTTATTGAGGGATCGTTCTTCTTTTTCCTCTGTTAGATAAAAAATCCGAAACC
>ENA-OQDC01001577-OQDC01001577.1-human-gut-metagenome-genome-assembly--contig:-NODE-1577-length-11038-cov-4.511685_pt1 | contig 11038 bp, 9 predicted proteins | sample MGYA00242770_ERZ504601 | MGnify/ENA primary metagenome ERZ504601 (study PRJEB26092, sample SAMD00036305) | human gut metagenome | host: Homo sapiens | study: EMG produced TPA metagenomics assembly of...
AGAAAATTATTTTACAAGACTATCAACCACGATATGCTGTTTGTATAATATGATTTCTCAAACATGCTCTGGCTACCTCTGACTTGATATCACAGAAAAAGAAATTTTACAGAGATTTTTCATTAGTAGAACCCGGTATCGCTTGGCGGTCATGATGCGGGCGGCGCGGGCGGCTTTCATCGCCAATGATGCGGCGGATGAGTACGCGCGGACCAGCCCACCGGAGCCCAGCAGAATACCACCGAAATATCTGGTGACGGCAACCACGCAATCGGTGGTGCCCGACTGCTTGAGTACGTCGAGAATCGGCTTGCCGGCGGTACCGGACGGCTCGCCGTCATCGCTCATGCGTTCGGACAGTCGCCCATCCGCGCCTCCGCACACGGCGGCATACGCCACGTGTCGGGCTTTCGGATGCTGCTCACGGATCGCAGCCACGAACGCGAGCGCCTCGTCGAGCGTATCGACATGGGCGGCGTCGTCCGATAAATTCGGACCTTTTTTTCGACGAGCGAATCGTGGGCAGGATCGTCGGGCGTGTTGAGAATCGTCTGCATGAGCGTGTTCCGGTGGTCGACTGGCTGGGTGTTCGATTGAGCGCGAGGCTAGGCAGGGCTATCAGCGTTCGGAGACGACGACGTTATAGTCTTCGCCGGCGAAGTAGGCGGTCAGGCAGGCGATCATCTGGCGGGTGAGCTCCTTGAACGCGCCGTCGGCACGCCAGCCGACGTGCGGGGTCAGGACGATGCCGGGCACATGGCAGATGGCGTCGTCGGCGGTCAGCGGCTCATGGTCGAACACGTCGAGTGCGGCGGGAACATCGCCCTTTTGCAGTCGGGCAAGCAGCGCACCGGATTCGATGACTTCGGAGCGGGCGGTGTTGATGAACAGGGTGCCGGGCTTCACATGCGCAAGGTTCTCGGCGGTGACGATGCCGCGCGTGGCGTTGTTCAGCGGCAGATGGACGGAGATGACGTCGCTGGTTTCGATGAGCTTGTTGAGATCGTCGACCGGAGTGGCACCGGAGCGTTCGAAATGCTCGGGCGGCACATGCGAATTCCATGCGGCGACCTCCATGCCGAGGGCGCGGGCGATGCCGGCCACGGTGGAGCCGATGCCGCCCAGTCCGATGATGCCCATGCGACGGCCGGCGAGTTGCAGTCCATCGCCGCTGGCCCACGCCCAGTTGCCGGCCTTGACGTCCTTATCGAGTTGGCCAACGCGGCGGATGAGCTCGAACAGAAGGGCGAAGGTGTGCTCGGCCACGGCGTGATCGCCATAATGTTCGGCGTTGCAGACGCGGATCTTCAGCTCGCGCGCCTTATCGAGATTGAGGTAGCTGGCGACGCCGGTACCGCAGAACACGATGCACTTGACGTGCCCCTGCCCGCTGATGGTGCGCAGCAGATCGTCCGAAATGTGGTAGCCGCCCACCAGCAGGGCGTCGGCATCCTTCAGACGCTCGGCTATGGTCGCCTCGTCGGACGTGAATTCCTCGAACATACGCACGCGGGCAACGTCGTGGAGCGCGGGGAACTGGGCCTTGATGGGCTCGATCATCGAGTCAAGCACGGACGGCATCACGACGAGGGGCAGATCGGTGCGTTCGCTTTGGGTTTCGTAAATCTCGGTCATGGGCTCCACATTAGGAGGCCGGCGGGAAAAGCGTCACCTTGCGGCTTCCCCTCCTTGAGACCAAGCCGAGCAACTATTGCTTTGCCGCCTGCTCCTGCGTGATGTTCCATTCCTTGACGACGTTCTGGTCCGCGCCCATCGAATAGATGACATCCCAGATGCGTTGGCGTATCTGAGCGTCGTAGGCTTCGTCCCAACATGTGCCTATGGGATGGTCGCTGGATATCGGGCACCATTGGTAGTTGCCTTGATGCACGTTGGCGGTGGGCACCCAGTCGATGCGGTTGACGCGCCACGACCCCTTGACGCCCTTCTTGCCGGCGAACTGGATGCGTGCGGTCACACCCTGGTTGTTGACCAAGGTTTCCGGCGTGTTCGCCGACTCGGTGACGGCGTTGCCCAGACCGTAGATAATCCACGTGCCGTTATAGTTCTCGATGGGCTGCGCACAATGGCAACCGGCACCGTAAATAACGTCGAAGGCACCAGTGTCGGCAAGCTCATGGGCTTCCGAAATCTGCCAGGAATCGGCGTAATCAAGGTATTCCTGCACCGAGTGCATGGCGATGGCCACCACATCGGCACCTTGCTCGCGGGCCTTGTTGGCCTTGTCTACCGCGCGCTGGATGTCGCTGTCGTGATTCGGGTCGCCGTCTTCGCGCAGACGATCCACCTGCCAGTCCTCGTCGGCGGTCATGCCGTTGAGGGAGACCGTGCCGGTGACCAGACCCAGCTTGCCGCCGCCGGTCGGGGAATCGATGACCAACGGTTTGGTGGAGTCGGCTTCGGTTTTGTACGAGCCGGTCTGGGCGATGCCATTGGCCTCAAGCGTGTCCCACAGACGGGCGATGCCATCCGCCCCCTGATCCCAGGAATGGTTGGTGGCGTGTGTGCAGGCGTTGTATCCCACGTTGCGGGCGGCATCCGCCACTTCCGGCGGAATGTTGAAGATCGGGTACGCGGCATATGGGCCGCCGCGCTGGGCGATCGGGGTTTCGAATTCGCACACGGCGATGTCCGAAGCCTGAATGTACTGCTTCATCGGCGCGAACAGCGGGTCGAAGTTGAAGGCGGTGCCATCCGTGGCGTTGGGGTTCGGGCCTTGGAAATGGCTCCACAATCCCTCATGGAACAACAAATCGCCGTTGACCAGCATGGCGATGCAGTCCGTATCCGGGCAATCCGGTGAATTGCCGTGATGTTCGGTCACCGGTTTGGGCGTGTTCTTCGCTTTATTCAACGCGACGTCCGACACTCCGGCGCGTGCGGGGCCATTGCCGTCCGTGCGATGGGTTGCGAACCATGCGCCGATGCCCAGCGTAACGGCGAGCGCGATCACGAACACGATAATCAGCGCCGCACGGTTGGTTCGTGTCGAGTTGGAGCGATGTTGCCCCTGCCCAGCGATATGGCTCATCTTTGCCCACCCTTCGGAACTCTTCTTCTCTCTCTAGGGTACCGCCCATCTCAGTCAAACACTGCGGGGAGGAAGGCGATGGGCAAGCGATTGGACAAGCGACATAAACCGGTTAATCTTCAATCACCATTCACGAACACCACGCAAAAGTCTCACTTAGTGGACATTTTTCTTTCGTCGCTCGGACTTTTCCCGACGTGCCGCACTCGTTCGCCCACTAAAATGGCGGTTTGGAGGCGGACGGACAATGGCGTACCTCCGACTCCGCTTACCACAAGCGGAGACCGCCCGTCCTCGGTTATTTCAGGAGTTACTTAACCCGGAGTTTCCGGAAAACAAAAAAGTTCCGAGCTTTCACCCGGAACCTTAATCGGCGGAGTCAGAGGGATTCGAACCCTCGAGCCGTTTACACGACTAACACCTTAGCAGGGTGCCCCTATCGGCCACTCAGGCATGACTCCACGTTACGCAATAATGCGCAACAGCAAATTACTGTACCACGTCCTGCGGATACGGCGTGCCGAACGACACATTATTGAACGTCCGCGGGTGCGGCGTCGCCGGAGAACGTAACGATAACCGCGCAAATCACCAACGCCACACCGACGATTTCACCAACGCTGGGAATCTCGCCGAACGCCAGTCCCACGGCCACCGCCATGGCGGGATTGATGGATTGCATTACCGAAAATGCGCCGGATGTGGTGCGTCGCAGCGTGATCTGCTCCACCACATAGGGAATGAACGAGGCCATCAGGGAAATCACAAACAGCAGAGCCAGCAGCTTCAGCGAGCCGCCGGGCTCAAGCGCCCACGTGGCATCGGCCTTGGGGTGAACCACATGAGCCACAGCCGGCACGCCAAGGAACAGGGACTGGACCAGCCAGCCGATGGTCACGGCGATGCACAGATTATCCAGCGAATTGCCGCCAGCCGCCACGCGCCGGCCGGTGATGATATACATGCCCCACATCGACCCGCCGATCAAAATCGCAATCAGACCATACAAAAACGTGCCATTGCCGGACGGATTGGCCAATGATATGCCAGCTAACAGCACCACACCGACCGCCGCGATACCGATACCGACCCGCTCGCGCCAGCTTTTGCCGGTAATCACCGCCACCGAAAGCGGTCCCAAAAATTCGATAGACACGGCAATGCCCATATCCATATTGCTGATGGCCACATAAAACAGGGTATTCATCAGCACCAGCGAGCAGCCGAGCAGTACGACCAGCCCCCAGCTGCGGGCGTCGCGGTGAAACAGTTGCGCTCGCTTCGCCTTGTTCCAGGGCCTGCGCCACAGCAGCAACAGCACCGCCATGAATCCCACGCGATACCACACCGAGTACAGCGGATCGAGCTGGGTGAACGCAAGTTTGGCGACGGCCGTAGCCAAATAAATCACCAGTGCCTCACCAATCACGATAAGAACCACGGGAACACGGTTGAGGATACCGACCACTGCCTTCTTCATGAGGTTTACGCTACTCGGAGAGCCGGGACAGCGCGCATTGACTTGGAAGGCGTTACGGACAGTGACGCAATGTGGACGATTCCGTGGAATCGCACCCACCATGCGAAACAGCCGCACAGTGCGTAAACCCTTGGAATTCCGGCGATATTCGGCATTATGACAATGAGCGCCGCATCATGCGCGCCACATAGTGAGCATGACCTCGTTCGGCATTCCTACAATGGTGGCATGAGCACCGCACCGAGACTTGAGGCCGCCAAACGCGATTGGGGCCACGACGAGACCGGATGCACCGTGCTGCATATCGACATGGATGCCTTCTATGCCTCATTGGAGGTGGCGCGCAACCCCGGGCTCAAAGGCAAGCCGGTAATCATCGGCACCGGGCCGCGCGCGGTGGTGTCCGCCGCGAGCTACGAAGCCCGGAAATACGGCATCAATTCGGCGATGCCGGCCGCGCGCGCCCATCGGTTGTGCCCGAACGGCATTTTTCTGCCAGTGGATATGGCGTATTACCGCATGATGTCGCACCGAATCATGCATGAGGTGTTTTTGACCGTCACCGACCGGTTCGAGCAGGTTTCGGTGGACGAGGGCTATATGGATGTGTCCGCCGCACTGCTGGAGTGGGGGCGGCCGAGCGCGATCGGCGCGTGGATTCGCGCTCAGGTGGCCGAGCGCTTCCACGTGACGTGTTCAGTGGGTATCGCCTGTAACAAACTGGTGTCCAAAATGGCCTCGACCAATGCCAAGCCGGACGGCATGCTGCTGATTCCCGCGGCCCGCTCGGCCGAATTCGTGCAGATGATGCCATTGCGTGGTATTCCGGGAATCGGGCCGTCTTTGGAGAAGCGGCTTAATGCTTGGGGCGTGCATTCGGTGGCTGAATTGGCTCAGCTGGATGAGGCTGCATTGACTCGTGCCACTGGCTCCCCGGCTGCGGCACGTGGATTATGGGCGGCCTCGCACGGGTTGGATTCCCGCGAAATTACCACGGTACGCGAGGAGAAATCCATTGGGTCCGAGGAAACCTTGGCCGAGGATACACGCGATATGCGCGTGGTGTGTGGGCTACTGCGTTCGGCCTGCGACGAAGTAACCAGCACGCTGCGGCGCAAGGGGCTGGTGGCGCGCACGCTGACGGTGAAGTTGCGGTTCGCCGACCTGAGCTATCAGACCCGGTCTTTTACGATGGAGCGGCCGACCGATACGGCCGGCGTGCTGTACCCGGAATGCGTGCGGCAGCTGAAAGTCATGCTGGGGCTACCGGCCTCGGCGGAGTCTGCCACTCCCTGCCCAAACTATTCGCTTGGCCGGTATGAGCACGTCTTCGCTCAGTAAGGCGGCGGCTACGGCCGTGCAGCCTTCACTGGATGACATGCTCGAAGAGGCCGACAATGCCCGCGGCCAGACCTCACAGGCGCGTTTGCATGATGCCGAGGCCGCACTGGACGCTGTGCGCCGCAAATTCGGCAACAAGGCCGCCCAGTTTGGGGCGTGAACGGCTCAACGCCACTTACGATCTCATTACGCCGTGAGACGTTCGCAGGCGGAACGGATGGCCTCGTCGGTGGCGGTGGCGGAGAAACGCAGGTAGGCGGGAGCGCCGTAGAATTCGCCGGGGCTGGGGATGATGCCGATCTTGGCGAGCTCGGCCATATCGGCCCAGCAGTCGCCGGACTTGGCCTTGACCCATACGTACAGCGCGCCGGAGGGCATTTGTGCCGAATAGCCATATGCCTTCAGTGCGTCAACCAGCGCGGATAGGCGGCGACGGTAACGCCTCCATTGCTCGTGCACAGCGGCTGTGTCCTTCAGGCCTGCGGCCATGGCGGCCTGCACTGGGCCAGGGATAATCTGGCCGATCTGCTTGCGGTATTCGGCCATTTCCTTGACCAGCCGGTAATCGCCGGCAATTAGAGCCGTACGGTAGCCGGCCATGTTGGACTGCTTGGACAGCGAGTAGAGCACCAGGATGCCAGCTGCCGAACCTTCACACACATGTGGATTCAGGGCACATGGCGTGGCGGAGAGACTGAATGCGGTATCGGAGGCGGGCTCGTTGGATTCGGCCACCGGTGCGGCAGGCACAGACGCAGCAGATGCAGACGCGGCAGGCGCAGAGGACGCGGCTGTATTGCGGCGCACCGAACGCCAGTCCATTAACGCATAGCATTCGTCGGAGAGCACCACGGCACCGATGCGACGGGCAGCAGCCACGATGTCGGTCAGCCAGTCAGCGGAGATGACCTCGCCGGAGGGATTACACGGCGAGTTGATCCAGATGGCCTTGACGTTCGGAATATTCACCCAGGAATCGACGTCGGTCACATCATCGACTTTGACCACGGTGGCGCCGGCAAGTTGGGTACCGATTTCGTAAGTCGGGTAGGAGACAGCCGGTTGGACGACCACATCGCCTTCGCCAAGGTGCAGCAGGCTGGCCATCAGCGCCACGGCCTCCTTGGAACCCACGGTGGGTACGGCGGCAGCGTTGATGGATTTCAGATCCACCCCGCGCAGTTCGCGGAACCATGTATCGATAGCGGCCTTAAGGTCGGCGGTGCCGGCGGTGACCGGGTATCCATGGGCGTTGGGGGCGTCTGCGCCGGCAACCAGCGCCTGCTGGACACTGCTCGGCACCGGGTCCACAGGCGAGCCTACGGACAGGTCGATCATGCCACCCGGCACGGTTTTGGCGGTGGCTTTGAAGCCGGCGATACGAGACCAGTCGTATGGCGACGAATATGCGTGGAAGCCCATGAGAACCCCTTTCTTGGACGGTATGTTCCTAAGATACGACGAACCCTCGGCCGTGATAGACCGAGGGCTCAATCCGAACTATGCGCTGTGTGCAGCGCTTATCCGCAAATCAGCTTACTGGTTCTGCGGCGGCAGCGCGGCGACCTGTTCCGGGTCTTTGCCGATTGGACCATTGGCGGAAGCGCCGCCCAAATCGCCGACTTCAGCGAAGAAGTTGACAGCGGCATCCTTGTACCAAGCCCACTCGTCCGGCAGATCATCCTCATAGAAGATGGCCTCGGTGGGACACACCGGTTCGCATGCACCGCAGTCGACGCACTCGTTGGGGTTGATGTACAGCGAGCGGGAACCCTCGTAAATGCAGTCGACGGGGCACTCGTCCACGCAAGCCTTGTCCTTGACATCCACGCAAGGCTGAGCGATTACATATGGCATGGAATCCTCCTTAACAAATACTGATACAAGGGTACGCGCCTGTTGGGACGCTCCTCGCTCTCAGCCGTTAACGGCCTTATCGGTTTCGGCGGACAGCGTTTCGGTCAGGTCGCCCTTGCCGAGGCGCGCATGCCAGTAGCCGTAGCCGAAGTAGATGGCGAAGCCGACCACGAGCCACACCACGAAACGAATCCAGGTGAGCACGGACAGGTTGAGCATCAACCAGAAGTTGGCCACGGCGATGAGGATCGGAATCCACGGGCTGCCGGGCATCTTGAAGGCGCGCGGCAGGTCGGGGCGCTTCTTGCGCATAATCGGGATGGAGATGGCCACCAGCGTGAAGGCGGACAGGGTGCCGATGTTGACCATGTCGGAGAGCACGCCGATGTCGAAGAAGGCGGCCACGAGCGCCACCACCGCGCCGACGACGATCTGCAGAGCGGCCGGGGTGCCATGCTTGCCGGTCTTGGACAGGCCGCGCGGCAGCAGACCATCGCGGCTCATGGCGAAGACGATACGGGTCAGGCCGAGCAACAGCACCATAACCACGGTGGCCAGGCCCAGCACGATGCCGAAGCTGATGATCTTGGCGGCCCAGTCGGCGCCCACCAGTTCGAAGGCGGTGGCCAGCGAGGGGCTGTCTTGCTTGGCGAGATCGGCATAGGAGACCATGCCGGTGGTCACCACGGCCACGAGCATGTACATGACAATGATGAGCAGCATGCCCACGCCGATGCCGAGCGGCACGTTCTTGTGCGGGTTCTTGGTCTCCTCAGAGGCGGTGGCCACCACGTCGAATCCGATGAACGCGAAGAACACGAGCGCCGCGCCCGAGAGGATGCCAGGAACGCCGTACACGGATGGGGTCATGCCGGTGGCGAACTGCCACAACGGCTGGGTCATCACGCCGGTGACGGCGGAGGAGCCTTCCACGGTGGAGGCCGGCTGGCTCGGCGGAATGAACGGGGTGAAGTTGGAGGCCTTGACGTAGAAGAAGCCGACGATCACCACAAAGAACACGATGGCGATCTTGAGCACGGTCATAGCACCGTCCACGCGGGCGCCGATCTTGGTGCCGAATACGAGCAGCGTGGTAAAGAACGCCACGATGATAATCGGGGCGATATCGATGTGGAAGGAGCCGAACGTCAGGTTGGTGTTGGCGTTCCAGCCCATCAGGCGCATGAAATCGTTGAGGTATACGCCCCAATATTTGGAAATCACGGAGCCGGCCATCAGCATTTCCAGGATCAGATCCCAGCCGATGATCCAGGCCATGATCTCGCCGACCGTGGTGTAGGTGAAGGTGTAGGCGGAGCCGGCCACCGGAATCATCGAAGCGAATTCGGCGTAGCACATCACGGCTGCGCCGCACACGATGCCGGCGATCAGGAAGCTGATGATCACGGCCGGGCCGGCGTGGAAGGCGGCGGCCTGCGCGCCCACCGAGAAGATGCCGGCGCCCACGGCTACGGCCACACCCATGATTGACAGATCCCACCAAGTCAGGTTGCGCTTGAGCTTGCGGCCCTCTTCACCGGTTTCGGCAATGGTCTGTTCGACGGATTTTGTACGGAACAGTTGCATAGTGCTCTTCTTTTTTCTCTGTTGTTTGCGCACCGAATGCGCACAATACCGACAATCGAGTATAGAAGAGCCCGCGTGTCTTGTCTATTAATAAGACTCAGAGTCCGCAATATATGGGATTAATAACCCACTCCATCAATCAATAGCGCGATTACAGCACACCGACGCAGACCGGTTCGGGCACCAAGTCCACTCCGAACGCGCTCTTGACTGCCTGCTGAACCGCACGCGCCAAAGCTGCGATATCGGCCGCGCTCGCTCCCCCACGATTGGTCAAGGCCAGCGTGTGCTGCGTGGATAGACTGGCCGGCGCGTCCGCATCGACCTTATATCCCTTATGGCAGCCGGCATGGTCGATGAGCCAGGCGGCGGACGTCTTGGTGCCGGGAGTGCCGTCAGGCAGAGTCGCGTCGAACTTCGGCGCATCTTCGGGCAGGGCCGCCGCTTGGTCGGCGGTCAGAATCGGATTCATAAAGAACGAGCCGCAGCTGTGGCGATTGTAGTCGGGAGCAGGCAGACCGTCATCGCCAACGGGAATGCCGGCGGCCTCATTGAGGGAGGCCAGACGCTCCAGATCGGTCAGGATATTGGCCTCGCGCTTGGCGGTGGCCATGTCAGGCAAGGCGTAGCGAGTAGGGTCCTCGAGCATGCCCTTGGCGGCACGTACTGCGAGCACGGCTTTGCGGATGTCGGCGGTGGCCATACGGTCGCCCACTTCGACGCCAAGCGCTTTGGCAAGCTGTCCGTAACCTACCGTGCCTTCGGCCGAGTGGGTCAGGGCAAAGGTGACGGAAAGCACCACGTAACGTGGCGTCGGGAAGAATCGGCCGGCCGGCCGGCCGGGGCCGGCGTACATGCTGGTCTTCAGTGCGGAGTATCGATAGCCGAATCGAAGATCGGCGGGTGTGAGGTCGCGCGTTGTTTTGGTGTCTCGATCCCAGACTTCCACCGATTCGACCGAAGTGGCGACTTCCTGCCCGTAGGCACCGATGTTCTGCACCACGGAAGCGCCGACTGTGCCGGGAATGCCGGACAGTCCCTCGACGCCCTCGAGCCCGAGCTCTACGGTGAAGGCCACGAAATCATCCCAATTGGCACCGGCCTCGGCATTGACATGCACGGTGCGATCCTCGCCCTCTACCGGTGCAGCCTCGTCCGGCACAGTGATGAGGCGTCGGGCGTCTCGAACCACCACGCCGTCAAAAGGCTTATCGGAAACAAGCAGGTTGGAGCCGCCACCGACGACGACCAAGGGCAGGCCTTTGGAATCGGCTTCCTCCACGGCTTCGATGAGTCCCACGCGCGTGGTCGGCTCGATGAAATGGGCGATGGGGCCGCCCACGCCCATGGTGGTGATGTCTGCAAAGCTTGTCATGGCTTACTATCTTAGTGGCGCAGGTGCGATATCGAGGCAATCATCGGCTGAAACGGCAGAACGCCCGCGTCTGAACGAAGGTGGCGCGGGATTTCTGCCGTTTTGGCGGCCCGAAACGGCAGAACGCCCGCGAGGGGTTCGTTCAGACGCGGGATTTCTGCCGTTTCTCACGCGATGCGGATACTGATTCCGCACCCTACTACTCGGCTCTGGAGTCAATACGCAAAAACCCGGCCGAATGGGCCGGGTTTTGTAAAGCTGTGATGCTTGCGATCAACGAGTCTCGCGGTGCACGGTCTGCTTGCCGCAGCGCGGGCAGAACTTCTTGAGCTCAAGACGGTCGGGC
>ENA-OQDC01001578-OQDC01001578.1-human-gut-metagenome-genome-assembly--contig:-NODE-1578-length-11028-cov-6.971287_pt1 | contig 11028 bp, 9 predicted proteins | sample MGYA00242770_ERZ504601 | MGnify/ENA primary metagenome ERZ504601 (study PRJEB26092, sample SAMD00036305) | human gut metagenome | host: Homo sapiens | study: EMG produced TPA metagenomics assembly of...
GTGTTAAGCACGCCGCCAGCGTTCGTCCTGAGCCAGGATCAAACTCTCCAAAAAAATTATTTTTCGAAGAACCGATTGGCTCTTAATTATCTGTTTAAAAAGAATTTATTAGGTAATCTGCTATAAAGCAGATACCGCACATTCGTTTATGTTAGAAAACATATTGTGCATTGTTTAGTTTTCAAAGAACATTTCTTGCTGGCTTCAAAAGTCAGCTTGTATATCTTAACTCAAGAAGTTTATCTTGTCAAGAACGTTTTTTTAATTTACTTTTTTGCTTTTTAACAATTTTCTTCTTTTGAGTTGCCCTCTCGTTGAGTGCTTAATTATTATATCTACTATAAATCACTTTGTCAACATCCTTTTTTGTGATTTTTTTACATTTTTTAATAAAAATTTTATAAATCACTTATAAAATGTATCAAAATCCTTTATTTTTCAATAAAAATAAAGATGGCATACTAAATAAATAGTATGCCATCTCATATTAATATCTATTAACTTTACAGATTTTATTAAACTGTTGTAATACCTTGCTGACTAGCTTGCTCATGAAGTTTCGCAATTCTATCTTCAGTCAATGGATGTGTGCTAAATAGATTTGCTATAGATTTTCCTTTGCCAGCTAAAGGATTAATAATAAACATATGAGAAGTTTCTGGTTTCGCATTTGGTATTTCTCCATATTTAGCATAATGCTCTATTTTTTCCAAAGCACTTGCTAAATAAAGCGGATTTCCACAAATACGACCACCTTCAGCATCTGCATCATATTCTCGTGTACGGGAAATAGCCATCTGAATTACTGCAGCAGCAATAGGAGCTATAATAGCTGTTGCCATCAATACTAATGGATTAGAACCTTCTTCATCATTATTATTGCTACCAAAAATAGCTGCAAATTGAGCAATATTCGCTATCATAGAAATCACACCTGCAATAGAAGCTGCTATTGTTCCAATCAATGTATCACGATGTTTTACATGGGCAAGCTCATGGCTGATAACCCCTGCTAATTCTTCATAAGTAAGTACTCGCATAATTCCTGTAGTTACAGCTACAGCTGCATGTTCTGGATTTCTACCTGTAGCAAAAGCATTTGGCTCATCAGCTTCGATAATAGCTACTCTTGGCATAGGAAGTTGTGCTCTTTCTGCTAATCTTTCTACTAAATCATATAGATTAGGTGCTTCTTCGCGTGTTATCACTCTAGCATTATATGCTCTTAAACACATGGTATCGCTATTCCAATAAGTATAGAAATTCAATCCTAAAGAGATAACAAACATAACCACAGCGCCTGTGCTGCCGCCAATTGCACCACCAATAGCAATCAATATACCTGTTAACGCCGCCATCAATAACGTCGTTTTTAACATATTCATAAATAATTTCCTCCTAAAGTTCTGTTAACAATTACAACTTTTATGATTTTTAAACCAACCAAAACTCAATATCATTAATACCAATACAACTTTAATAATCAAACTCCATTCCACTAAATAAACACCAATAACTCTATCCATTACCATCATTTCAGCAGCAGTATAAGCTAAAATACCGCCACCTACATAAACAAGACCTGGTAATTTTTTCATTATCATTAAAAATAATTGTGCACCACATAATACTATTGGCAAGCTAATCATCAAACCACAAATAATTAAACTCCATTTTCCTTCTGGAACCATATTAGCTACGCCTGCTAAAGATAATACATTATCTAAACTCATGATAAAATCTGCAATAATAATAGTTCTTACTGCAGCCATCAAAGTAGTTGGCTGTTTATCACCGGCTTTGTCATCACCATGGTCAGTCAACAATTTAACTGCTATATATAATAGAAGAATTCCTCCTATAAATTGTAAGTATGGTAAACCTAACAATTCTGTAGCAAATAAAGTTAATAATACTCTAATTATTACAGCTCCCATACAACCAATTATCATGGCTTTCAATTTCTGTTTATCAGGAAGTCTTTTACATGCCATAGCTATTAAAATAGCATTATCACCACTTAAAATTAAATCCAATAACAAAATACTTCCTAGAGCTGCAAACCATGCCGCAGAAAACATGCCTTCCACTTATTCATCGCTTCTTTCTAAATTAATTTGTATCATATTGATGATATAAAAAAAGACCCTGCTTCCTAAAACATCAGCCTAGGAAACAAGGTCTTGCTTACATATTAAATGTCGATTGTACCGGAGATAAACTCGTATTGACGATATCAATCGTTCAGCTACTCCCCTTGCGAGTAAGTAATCATTACTAATAATATAGCATATTCAATATTTACCTGCAAGATATGATTTATCACTTTATAATCTAAATCAATTTTCTACTAATTTATTAGCAACTGCTTTTTCTTCTTTATCCATTTTTCCTGCTAAATAATTTGCTGCTAAAGAACCAGAAATATTATGCCATACACTAAAGATTGCTCCTGGTATAGCTGCTACAGCACCAAAGTGCATCATAGCAAGAGATGTTGCAAGTCCTGAATTTTGCATACCTACTTCAATAGAAATTGCTTTTGATTTAGCCATATTCATTTTTAAAGCTTTAGCAATAGCAAAACCTAAAGCGTAACCTAACATATTGTGCAAAATAACTACAGCCATGATGAGTAAGCCAGTTTCCATTATTTTTTGTGCACTAACAGATACTACGCCACCTACGATTAAAACGATAGCAATTACAGAAATAAGTGGTAATAATTTTATAGCCTTGCGTACAAAATCACCAAAGAATTTATTGATGATAATACCTAAAGCAATAGGTACTACTACTACTTGAATAATAGAAATCATCATTGCTTGTAAAGAAATGTCAATCCACGCACCAGCGAGCCACCAACTGAGAATAGGTGTAACAATTGGCGCTAAAATTGTAGTTGTCATTGTCATAGATACGGATAATGCTACATCGCCACGTGCCAAGTAAGTCATAACATTTGAAGATGTTCCGCCTGGGCAAGTACCTACTAAAATTACACCGACTGCAAGTTCTGGTGGTAATTGAAATAATGTTGCTAAAACCCAAGCAAGTGCTGGCATAATAGTGAATTGAGCAAGTGCCCCAATAAATACATCTTTAGGACGTTTAAATACTAATTTAAAATCTTCAAAACGCAAAGTCATACCCATACCAAACATGACAATGCCTAATAAATATGTAACATATTTCGCCGACCAGGTAAAAGTCCATGGCATAAACAAAGCAATTGCAGCCACGATAATAACAAAAGCCGCCATATATTTCGATATAAAATTACTGATTGCTTCTAATGTCTTCATCTTAATCTCTCCATAAAAACTATAAGTCCACCATAAAAACTATATTATAAATGCATTTAAAATATGTAAAATAAAGTTTCATCTTATAAAATAAGATATTTAAGTATATATAATGTTTACACATTTACAAGTGTTATCTTATATAATACTCCAAAAATCAACTTCTGTCAAATAAAAAAGGTATTTAATGTCTATAAAAAGTCCATTAAATACCTTGAAATCTATTTATATTATGCTTATTTAACAAAAACTACATAATCTTCTTTACGAGGAGCAGGTTTTGGTAAATCAACTGCTGGATATCCTAATACACAATGTCCAACACCGATATAATCACCTTCAATACCCCATTGTTTCAATAATGCTTTACCTTCTTCTGTAGCAAATTCTTCTTTTGCTCTATTAATCCAGCAAGAAGCAACACCTATACTATGAGCTGCAAGCATTAAATTTCCCATTACAAGTGAACCATCTTGAACAGCTGTAGTTCTTGTTGCATCAGCTAAAACTAAAATCACTGTAGGCGCTCCATAAAATGGGTCAGATGTTACTCCCATAATATCAGCATTCCATTTAGATAATTTTGCAATTACTTCAGGATTTTGAATAACTACCATTTTCGGAGATTGCAATCCTTTACCTGTAGCTGCATATTTACCCGCTTCTAATATAGCTTGTAACTCTTCATCTTTTATTTGCTCAGCTTTAAATTTACGACAAGAACGTCTTTCAATCATAGCTTTTATAACTTCATTAGTCATTATATAACCCTCCTTATCTATGTTATTTTAGTTCCACAATTTTCTTTGAAAATCCTTTATATTTTAAATAATATCATTCTCTTTTTCCATGCAGATAATCAAAAATTTGTTTTATCATGATAAGTACGACAATTACAGCTATAAATTTTACAAATTCTTCTATGAGTTCTGGTACATTTAAAATATGAAATACTGCTCCTACTATCAATAATATACATAAAATCAAAAACTTCGCCATTAATGATTTTCTCATTTTATTCACTTCTTTTTTCTATAATATGATTTAATAAATTCCATAAAAAAGCTACCTGTTTAATAACAGATATGCTTTTTATTTATCAGCTTATTCAGCTTTTGTTCTATACATTTTTATTTCTTCTGGATTATTTTTTAATGTCCAAATACCGCAAGGACAAATGCCTGCACAAATACCACAACCGATACATTTTTTAGCATCAGATACATATTCAAAGCTACCATCTAAATGTTGAATACGTGTAATTGCTTTTTCTGGACAAGATTGCATACAAGTTTCACAATCACGGCAAGTACCACAGCTGATACAACGATTTACATCATCTGCTGGTTCGCCAAGATTGCAATGATGACATTTATCAAAATAAGCTTTAGCTAAAGTATCTTTATTTACTTGTTGTTTTTCAGGGAAAGCTTCTACTTCTTTATTCATCACATAAGCATCTGCATAGTAAGCAGCTTTCTGACCTGAACCGATAGCATCAGTTAAACGACCAGGTTTGATTACGTCCCCTGCTACAAATACTCCATCTAAAATGGAATTGTCTTTATTTGGTACAACCCAATCACGGAATTTTTTAATGCTATCATCTTGTGGTAAATAATCAAGAATAGGTGCTTCACCGATTGATACCATAACCATATCACCTGGAATGAAACGACCTTTATCATCATAGATACCTTCGTCAGTGATTTTTGTTGTCATAAATGGCCAAACTAATTTACCGCCACGGCTTTCAATATATTCAATTTCTTCATCAAAAGCTGCTGGTTTTTGTACGTCGATACAAGTAACAGTTTCTGCACCCATATCATAAGCACCACGAGCTGTATCCATGCCGGCATTACCGCAACCAATAACGATTACATGTTTACCAACTTTTGGATTATCACCGTGATTTACTGCTTTCAAGAATTGAAGACCCATGACGAGTTTTTCTTTACCTTCCCAGTTAAAGAAACGAGATTTATGACCACCTGTTGCTACAACAACAGCATCTGCATCATTTTTAATTTGAGCAAATTTATCAGCATCAACTTTACATTCTGGTACGAATTTAACGCCCATATCTTCAATGCGTTTAAGTTCAGACTGTAATAATTCATGAGATAAACGAGCACGAGGAATAACTTGTTCAAGTTTACCGCCCATATGTTTATCATCATCATAAACAGTTACATCATGACCTTTGCGAGCAAGTTGCCATGCAGCAGATAAACCAGCTACCCCACCACCGATAACGGCGATTTTTTTGCCAGTTTTAACTTTTGGTGCATCAACTTTTGTAAAAGCTGATAAATAGCCAAGTTGACCAATTTGTACAGCTTCATCAATGCCACCACGAGTACAGCCTTCCATACAAGGATTAGGGCAAACACTACCGCAAACAGAACCTGGGAATGGTGTATATTCTAATACAAGTTTAATTGCGTCTTCTAATTTACCTTGACGAATTAAGTTATAACGTTTTTGAGTTGGTATATTTGATGGACAACTAAATTCACAAGGAGCTGCAAATTTTGCATTTTCCCAATAAGGAACTCTTTGACGATATGTTCCTGTTACTACTGTAGGATTTACAGCAAAATCATCTACAGCAACATCACTGAACATACCACCTTTTATCCATTCATTTTGACGGAAGGATTTTATATCTGGTTGTTTATCAGCAATAGCTTGTTTTTCTGCAAAAGTTAATGGTTCAAGTTTATGCCATTGTTGCCAATCAGATAATTCACTGCGAAGTTCTGTTCTACCTATGGATTCCAAGAATTCATCCATATTATTATCTAAGAATGCAATATCTTCATCTGTTAAATCTTTCAAGCGAATATCTGCTGGATAGCCATCTATTTTTCCACGGAAATATACTGTACCGCCTACCATACCTACGCATGGACGTTCGCCGAGTACACTTGCAAATTCTTCACTATCTACACCGCAGACAACAGCTTTACCGCCACCCATGAATTCAAAGGAGAATGAACCTACATTTTTTAATACCCATAATTGTGGTTCTTCATAAAGTGGGTCGTGTTTCATAAGTGAACCAGAACGAGTACCTGCTCTACCACCGATATAAATTTTACCGCCAGCAGAACAATGACCAGCTGTATCACCAGCATCACCACGAACAGTGATTTTACCACCAGCATTAAGCCAGCCAACATCAGCAGAAGATGATTCATCTACTACGATTTCTGTATTATCAAGACACATACAACCAACACGTTGACCTGCATTAGTTACATGGAAAAATAATTTTTTTCCTTCTGGATGCCATAATGGACCACCAATATCATGTTGACCAGAAGCATGTATTTCAAATTCTGTTTCTCCTTGAGCTACAGCTTGACCAATAGCAAGGAGTAAATTTTGTGTGGACATACGTTCATGTCCAACTAAAGTATCTATAGTAAACATCTTAAAAATCCTCCTCACTAATTAGCATACATATTGAATGCCAAGTTTTTCAGCAATAGCTTTATCTGTAGAAACAAGAGCATCACTTCTACCAATTGGAAGAGATGAGTTACCAATTGGAGCCATGAGTTTTCTAAGTTCTTGGTCAAAAGCTAAGACATAATCAACGATTTTTTGTGCGCCTTTATCAATATCAAGACGTTTAACAAGGCGAGGGTCTTGTGTACAAATACCAGTTGGACATTTACCAGTATTACAAGAATTACAACGACCATGTTCATTACCAACACAGCCTAAAAGTTGAATTAAGATTTTACCACAGAATACCCCATTTGCACCAAGGCACATCATTTTGAAAGCATCAGCTGCTGCATTACCAGTAAGACCGATACCACCACCACCATAAAGTGGAATTTGACCTTGAAGACCTTGTTTTACAGCTGCTAAATAGCAATCACGAATTTTGGAAACAACTGGATGACCTGTATGGTCTAAGGAAATTTCATTTGCAGCACCAGTACCACCTTGAATACCATCAATGAAGAAACCGCCACAAATTTTATAAGGGTCACGAAGTAAATTATTATATACAGATACAGAAGTAGCTGAAGCAGCACATTTAATAGCTACAGGAACTCTGAAACCAAAAGCAGCGTTCATGGATAAATGCATTTTCTGTACAGATTCTTCAATGGAATACAAACCTTGATGGTTTGGTGGAGAAGAAAGTGTAGCTTTTGGTACACCACGAATTGCCTGAACATGTTCTGCTACTTTAGCTGCAGGAAGCAAACCACCATCACCAGGTTTTGCCCCTTGACCAATTTTAATGAGAACGCCTGCTGGGTCTACTTTCATTTTAGGAAGAGCTTTTACAATACGGTTCCAACCAAAGTGACCAGAAGCAATCTGTAAAATCATATATTTTAAATAATCCGATTCTAAGAGTTTAATTGGCATACCGCCTTCACCAGAACTCATGCGAATTGGAATATTGCATTTTTCATTCAAATAAGCACAAGCAAGAGCAACAGCTTCCCATGCTCTTGTAGACAAAGCACCAATGGACATATCAGAGAAAATAAGTGGATAAATCCAATTTACTGGTGGTGCTTTATGTTCCATGACTAATTTGCCATTTTCCATTTTTAAAGGCAAATCTTTTGCTGGTAATACTCTACCAAATGGAGAACGTATATCAAAAGTATGACGCTGAGAGTCAAGTGCAGGGTCAGTCATCTGACTGATACGACCTACAATAATGCTATCTAATGTTCTTTGAGCATTTAAATTTGTACGTCCACCACGTTTAATAGGACCATGATCACGAGAAAGCAATGTTTTTCTTGTATCAGCATTTCTCACTGGACGAATAGCACCATTTGGACAAACTTTTTCACACATACCACAACCAACACAAGCATTTGCAAGTGTTTTTACCTGTTTTATAACAGGAATTGCTTTATGTGTATGTTTTGGATCAGGGAATAATCCATCAGAAGTAGTCTTATCTATGCGAATTACATCTGCTTTAATTGCTTGAAAAGTACAAGTTGCTAAACAGCTACCGCACATAGTGCAACGGTCCATATCATATTCAATTTTCCAATTAAGGTCGTTTGTACTTATATCTTGCGTTTTTACTGTTTCCATCTTTGAACCTCCAAGTCATTGTTAATTACTACAACTTCACGTTCATTAGGATAAATATCTTTGCTCATATCTCTATTTGGCAATATTTCATTAATACCACAAACTTCTGAAGCAATAGCTACCATATTTTCATCGCCACCTACAACAACTGGGCGAAGTTTTTTAGAATCACAGCATGTCATCATTCTGCCATCTGGTAAATTAGCAATAACTGTATTTGGTCCATTTATTTCTAAATTAGCTAAAGATTGACGAATAGCTGTTAATACTTCTTTATCTTCACGTTTATCAATTTCTTCAAATGGAAGAGGTGTAATTACATGTTTAAAATATTCAATAGGCCATTTTAATTCATGTAAAACATAATGAAGTGTATATAAGAAATTTTGAGAGTCTGATTCAAAACCTATATATCCACGATGTAAAGATTTTTGGAACTCTTTATTTTAGTAAAGAATGTATTTTCACCATTAGCGCAAAGAGTATATCCTTGTAAAAAGAATGGATGTGCTGCATAACGTACAATGTCATAATTTGTATTTTGACGACATTGAGCAACAATATTTTTAGCAAGTAAACAGCCATTTTCATTCCAAAGATGGAAATATGTAGCAATATCAGCAGGGTCACCAATTTCTTTTAAAGTAAGTACATCTGGCCAAAATGAATATACAAAACCATTACCTGATTCTTCTAATATTTTACGAAGAGCTAAACGTGTATCTAATAACAATTCGCCTTTTTCTTCTTCTGATTTATCTTTGTAATATTCAGGATAATCATAATTACGGAATATATAATATGGCATAGCTTGAATATCTAAGCCTGGTTGTTTATCAGGGACGGGAATCCATTCAGCCAACTGAATAAAATTGTGGCTGTCCATATATTCTTCAACCATTTCTGCACCGCGTTGAGTACAAGCTAAAGAAAGTAACGGCTTATCTTTATAATCGGAAAAAATACCATATAAATCCTTCATAACCATAGCAAATCCAGAGTTATCATGACCTTCTTGTTGAGGTATCATTAATTTTAAAGCTTTTGCCGGACTAACAGGAACTTTACTTTTTATAGAACCTATTCTACACACAATAACCGCCTCCAATAAATTATTTAAAACACATCAAATAAATACATTCGTATTTTTATAATGTACCTTTATAATAAAGTGCAATATACATTATAAAAACTTGTTACTACGATGTCAATATATTTTATACAATAAATAAATCTTATCTTTTACACAAAACCCTTATATTTAAAAGCTTTTTAAAATAGTTGTAATATTCTATTTTGTATATTTAAAAATTATTATGCAGTAATCTAAGATTTACATATTAACAACATCTAATAAAATAGCATATTTTTAGGCTTCTTTTACTTTACTGCATAAAATTGTATTGTATAGTTTTACTGTATACAAAATAAAAAAGGCAGAAAATATCTGCCTTTTATTTTAAAAACTCATTTATTAAATTTTCTAATCTATATTTCAATATACTTATCTCGTCGCTATGTTCATCTAAAAAGCCCTGTGTAGAATTTTTTAGATCAGTTATATTTTCTTTTAGGTCTTTATCTTGTGCTATATCTTCTTCTAATCCACCAAGAATTTGCTTTGCCTTATCTACTTTTGCTTCAAAAAGTCTCTACCTTTTCACTTACTTGAAGTATCAAAATTATTTTCATCTATTTTATCATCTAATTTTAATTCTTGTCTCACTTCAGTTTTTACTACTTCTTCATCATCTCTATCAATAGGCATATTCCAAGAAAAAAGCCAAATAAAATCCCAGTATAGCTACAATTACAAAAACTAAGCGACTATGAAGAAATTTTTCTTACAACATTTTTACAGTCTGTGCAACATTTTTAGTTTTTGAGAAATAGTCAACTTTGTTTCGTTTCAGGAGCTATATCTTCTATTTTAATCTTATTATTTTTTTCAATCCGTAGTTTTTGGTGTATTTTCTACTTTAGTTTCAATAATTAAATCTAGCTTGCTCTAATTGCTCCATTTCTTCTTCAGTTAAAAATCTTGTAGGTTCATCATTTCTAGATATCCCTACTTTATTAAATGATTCTTTATTATCCAACAAAATTCACCTTTCCATTTTAAAACCAATATTTATGCATCTTGTTTTTGCATCGCTAAATGTTCTTTTTCTAGTGCATGACAAACACGCGCTATACTCCAAAAGCGATTAAAAGTCGTAACAACTGCTTTGCAAATAGGCACTTGCAGATTTTTTCTCGCATTGCTTTTAAGACATTATCTAATCTAGGTTTAGTAAAATTATGAAACATCATTAATTCATATTCAAAATTTAACACTTCTTCATTTGTTGGCTGTACTTTGTTAAATCCCTTTAAACCAAATAAATAACCAATTTTTTGATAATGTTCTTCTTTATCTACAATAATAACTTTATTTTCATCGCTTCTAATAAAGTTTTTATTTCCATTAAGCGTAATTCATCTGTAAAATTATATAATAAAATCATTTCTTGAATATTTTTTTCATACTAAAATCACCTCTTCCCAATTATAAATTATCTATATAATTTAAACAAGAATAGAGTTTTATGAAAAAAGCTCCCAATAGAAATATTTACATATATCTATC
>ENA-OQDC01001579-OQDC01001579.1-human-gut-metagenome-genome-assembly--contig:-NODE-1579-length-11015-cov-2.545187_pt1 | contig 11015 bp, 12 predicted proteins | sample MGYA00242770_ERZ504601 | MGnify/ENA primary metagenome ERZ504601 (study PRJEB26092, sample SAMD00036305) | human gut metagenome | host: Homo sapiens | study: EMG produced TPA metagenomics assembly of...
GGACTTTATTCTGGCTATCGGCGGCGGTTCGTCTATCGATACTTCGAAAGCGATTGGTATCATCACTAATAATCCAGACTTCAGTGATGTGGTGTCACTGGAAGGTGTGGCTCCTACAAGGAAAAAGTCAGTGCCTATCATTGCACTGCCCACTACCGCCGGTACTGCCGCCGAGGTGACTATCAACTATGTCATCACGGATGAGGAAAACCATAAGAAGATGGTTTGTGTAGACCCGAACGATATTCCCGCCATCGCTATTGTGGATGCGGAACTGATGTACACTCTGCCTAAAGGGCTGACTGCTTCTACCGGTTTGGACGCACTGACCCACGCCATCGAAGGGTTGATAACCAAAGGCGCTTGGGAAATGAGCGATATGTTCGAGATCAAGGCGATCGAAATGATTGCCCGTTATCTGGAAACCGCTGTCTTCGAGCCTACCAATGCGGAAGCCCGTAACGGTATGGCCGTGGCACAGTACATTGCAGGTATGGCGTTCTCTAATGTAGGCTTGGGCGTGGTTCACGGTATGGCTCATCCGTTGGGAGCTATCTTCGATATTCCTCACGGTGTGGCTAATGCACTGTTGCTGCCTGTCATCATGGAGTTCAATGCTCCGGCTGCTTTGTCCAAATATGTAGATATCGCCAAGGCAATGAATGTGTACAAGGATGGCATGAGCCGGGAAGAGGCTGCGAAGGCTGCTGTTGAGGCGGTGAAGGCATTGTCTGTCAAGGTGGGTATCCCTCAGCATTTGTCTGAACTGGGTATTAAGGAAGAAGACTTGCCCCGTCTGGCCGCTTCGGCTATTGCCGATGTGTGTACGCCGGGCAATCCTCGTGAAGTGACGGAAGAAATTATTCTGGAACTTTACAAGAAGGCTTTCTAAGCGTAATTCTTTTGTAATAAAAGCATAGGTGGTGTGTGGATGTGCAGGGCATATCCACACACTTTTTTTATCTCCTTTCTGTTTTTTGAATTGTTATGTGAGTTCATCTTTTTGTATTTGGATTGAAATGTGCAGTTCGTTTCTTTGCGGCAGAAAACAATAAACTTAAAGTTATGAAAAAGAAGTTCATTTTAACCGTTGCTTTTTTGAGTATCAGTTTGTTTGCCCAACAGATGTGGGCTATGCCGTTTTATCCGGTACGTGATAAAAAAGAGAATGTGAAAACGGATGCATCTTCGGCTAAGGTGGAAACATGGGAGTTTTACTCTACTGTTGAAACCCCTTCTTCCGAAGAGCTGGCTGCATTGGTTTCTAATCATAAATTAGGTAAGAAGGTAGCCTTCCTGTATGATTCATTTAAAGATACTTATGTGGTGAAGGAAGAGGTGGTACCCGGAGATCCGACGCGTCGTACGGTGATTCGTAAGCCGGAAATCTACAATGCAGTACGTACCATTGAAAAAGAACTGAACCGTCAGGTAAGGAAAGACCTGCTGCCGCAGGATAAGGCGGAGCAGGAGTTTACAGGGGTGCTGAAAGTGGCGTTGGCCGCTATCGACTCGGATACGGAGTCTTTTGAGACTGCTTTACAAGAGAATAAAAAGGACGTATCTCATTTGTTGGGTGTATTCCGCCGTGTCAGCCTTAAAAGTATCTATTGAATTCTTTCTTTTCAGGATAAACTAACAATTATATATAAATGAAAACTAAACAGTGCTTGGTCATTGTTATGACCTTGCTATGCCTTTGCGTGAAGGCGCAGAATCTCAGAGTGACCGGTGTGGTGCGGGATAAGTCGGATGTGATTATCGGTGCCAGCGTAATGGTTAAAAACTCAACAGTGGGTACGGTGACAGATATGGATGGGCGTTATTCAGTGGAAGTGCCCGCCAATGGTGTATTGATTTTTTCTTATATCGGATATACTCCGGTAGAGAAACAAGTAGATGGACAAACGGTGATTAACGTGACGATGAATGACGATGTGCAGGCCATTGACGAAGTAGTGGTAACTGCTATCGGTATCAAGCAGCAGAAAAAGAAGTTGGGATATACTACCCAACAAGTCAATACCGAGGCTTTAGACCAGCCGGGTACGGTGAATGTTGGTAATGCCTTGTCGGGTCAGGTAGCCGGTTTGACGGTAAATAATCCTACCGGTATTTTTCAGGCTCCTTCGTTTTCCTTACGTGGAAAGACTCCGTTGATGGTGATTGACGGTGTGCCTGTGGAGTCGGATCTTTTTGACGTATCTCCCGAAAATATAGAAAGTATTAATGTTTTGAAGGGAACTGCCGCCGCTGCTTTGTATGGTTCGCGGGGTAAAGACGGTGCTATTTTGATCACTACCAAACTGGCGAAAGAGGATGGATTGACTGTTACGGCCGGATTGTCCAGTATGGTTTCTGCCGGATTTACGGTCTTTCCTGAAACTCAGACAGAGTTTGGTTCGGGCTCTAATGGTCAGTATGCCTTTTGGGATGGAGCAGATGGTGGTATCTCGGATGGAGACATGACCTGGGGACCTCGTTTTGCCGGGCAGAAAATAGCACAGTGGAATAGTCCTATCCGTAATAAAGAAACAGGAGAAACGATTCCTTGGTGGGGGGAATGTTTCCGGTACGATTTATGATGACCAGTCTAAGTACGAACGGGTGCCCATCGCATGGGAGCCTCATGATAACCTGAGGGACTTTTTACGTACCGGAATTATTACAAAGCGACTTTTCAGTGGCAAGCAAAAGTAAAAATGCTAACTATAATTTTAACGGTGATTTCTCCAATCAGCGCGGACAGGTTCCCAATACTTCGGTTTATACGGGGGGATTGAACTTTAACAGTATGTATAACCTTAGTAACTCGGTTACTTTATCAGCCAATCTTTCTTATAACAAGGTATATTCTCCCAATTATCCACGTTATGGATATGGACCGAAAAATCATATGTATACCATTTTGTTATGGATGGGAAATGATGTAAATGGAAAGGAGTTGGCCGAGCATTATTATCGTCCGGACTCTGAAGGTACACGTCAGGCCAACTACAACTATGCGTGGTATAATAATCCTTACTTTGCTGCCAATGAACTGACGCAAAAGCATGACCGTAATACAATGAATGGACAACTGAAACTGAACTGGGATGTAATACCGGGGCTGAGTTTGCAAGGACGGGCTGCGGGACGTTTGGAAAGCACATTTGAAGATATGTCTGTTCCTAAGTCTTATATGAACTATGGTGATTCGCGGAATGGCGACTACAAAACGTGGAATACTGATCAGCTGGACATCAATGCGGATTTTCTTGCTACTTACACACGTGCTTTCAGCAGGAATTTTACGTTGACTGTCAATGCCGGTACTTCACTGTATTACCGTCAGATTCGGAAGCAAAGCCAGTCTACAGACGGACTGATTGTGGCGAAAGTATATAATTTGGGTAATAGCCTGAATCCTGTAAGCGCTACCAACTCGATGAACGAAAAAGCTATCGAGAGTGTTTATGGTTCTGTGAATGTAGATTTGTTTGAGTCTTTGTTTCTTACATTTACCGGGCGTAATGACTGGTCTTCTACTTTGGCAAAAGGGAATAACTCCTATTTCTATCCTTCTGTGTCATTAAGTACATTGGTTAATGAATATGTGAAACTGCCTTCATGGATGGATTATCTGAAAGTAAATGGTGCATGGGCGCAAGTTTCCAGTGACCTTGATCCTTATTCTTTGTATGCTACTTATTCCAATGGCACACTGTATGGCAGTATTCCGTCCGTGACTTATCCGGGTACGTTACTCAATGCGAATATATTGCCGCAAAAAATCAACCTCGTATGAGGTGGGGGTTTCTACTTCGTTTTTGCATAATCGCATTGGAATTGATCTGACCTACTATCATATGCTGGATGAGAACAGTATTATAGAACTGCCCATATCATCTGCCTCGGCATTTACCAAACGTTATGTGAATGGTAACGAATACACAACAAACGGTTTCGAGCTGATTGTTTCCGCCACTCCGGTAAAAACAAAAACTTACCTGGAATGTAGCTACCAATTGGAGTAGTAATATTCGTAAGCTGACCGGGATTTATGGAGACCAGGAGAAGTTCGGCGATTTGAAAAAAGGTGACCGGGCTGATGCTATGTATGCTACCGAGTGGGAAAAGACACCGGATGGCCGGTTGATATTGGATGCGAATACGGGTTTGCCCACTCAGAGCGCTTTTAAGACCAAAGTAGGAAACCAGTCTCCTGATGTTCGTTTCGGATTGCAGAATACTTTCAAGATAAAGGATTTTACTGTCAATATAGATATGGACGGAGCTATCGGAGGAACGTTGATATCTACTACCACGCAGAAAATGTGGTGGGGAGGAAAGCATCCCAAATCTACCATGTATCGTCAGGAAGAATATGATAATGGTGGCAAGCCTGTTTATGTGCCCGAAGGTGTCAATATAGTAAGCGGTGAGGTGACTTATGACGTGAATGGGAATATTGTTTCCGATACCCGTGTCTATAAAAGAATGAAACAGCGGTAAACATACAGACTTGGGCCCAGAATTATCCTTATCGTGCCGTGGTGCGTACAGAAGAAAGCGAGTTGTTTGCTAATACGTTCAGCCGTTCTTTCCTAAAACTGAGACGTGTTGCAGTGACGTATGATTTGACTAAGTTCATTCAGTCACAGTTTATAAAAGGGCTGGATGTCACAGTGTTTGGAAACAATCTGGCCGTGCTGAAAAAGACTCCTTATTTGGATCCGGACTTTGGTGCCAGTGATGGAGATTTGCAGGATCCGTCGGCCCGTTATGTAGGAGTGAGTGCTAACATTAAATTTTAACGTTTATTCAAAATATGATGAAGAAGTATATCAAATACATGGCATCTCTTCTTGCCGTATCCTTTGCAATGAGTGCTTGCATTGATTTGGAAGAGATGAATGTGGATCCTAATAATGCCACTACTACCAATCCTTCCCTGTTGTTGACCGGAGTTGCTTATAGTGCTTTCAATCAAACCAGTTCGGATGCTTGCCATGCAGCCAAGATGCTGATTCTGACTTCGGGAGAAAGCAAGTATCAGGTTTATAAATGGACGCGTGGGGATTTTGATTATTATAGCAATTTGCGTGATGTGACCAAAATGTCAGAAGAGGCCGGAGAAGGAAGTGCTTATCAGGCTTTGGCTCATTTCTTCCGTGCCAATTATTTCTATCAGTTGACTCTGGACTTTGGAAGTATTCCCTATACGGATGCGCTTAAGGCAGAAACAGATGCGAATTACCAGCCGGCATACGATTCGCAGGAAGTTGTGCTGGCCGGCATTTTGAAGGAACTGGAAGAGGCCGATAAAATGCTTGAAGGCAGTGATGAGATTATTTCGGGAGATATTATCTACAATGGCAACTTGGTTAATTGGAGAAAATTGATTAATGCTTACCGCTTACGTATTTTGATGTCTTTGTCGGGAAAAGAGAAGGTAGGTGATATAGATGTTAAATCGGAGTTTTCAAAGATTGTAGCCGACGGACCTTTAATGGAAAGCTTGTCGGATAACGGGCAGTTGATCTATCTTGACCAGCAGGATAACCGTTATCCGTATTTTAATGACAGCGATTTCGGTTCGGGGCGTTTTATGGATTCCACTTATATTGCTGCATTGGCTACACGGCAGGATCCGCGTTTATTTGCTGTTGCCACGCAAACTCCGAATGCTGAAAAAGCCGGAAAAGCGATTAATGATTTCAGCTCTTATGACGGGGGTGATCCGGCTGTTCCTTATAGTTTGGTTAATGATAAGGCGGTGGCTGGAAACTGTTCCAAGCCTGCTCCCCGTTATTACCAGACTCCGACCAATGAGCCTATGGTCTTGTTAGGTTACGTTGAACAGCAGCTTATATTGGCTGAGGCTGTAGTAAGAGGATGGATTCAGGGAGATGACAAGATTTATTATGAATCGGCCGTCAAGGCGTCTTTTGAGTTTTATCAGAAATATGCTGTGTCGGTAGCTGATTATCTCACTCAGGATGCAGCGGCAGAATACCTTCGAAATGACAAGGTGGCTTATTCCTCTTCCCTTTCTACTGATGAGAAGATAGAGCGTATTATTATGCAAAAGTATTTGCCGACATTTTTGCAGGGAAGTGTATGGCTACCCTACTATGAGGCGCTTCGTACGGGGTATCCCGATTTCCGCCGTGCCGCAGGAGTTAGTCTGCCTTATCGCTGGATGTATCCGCAGGATGAATATAATAACAATGCCACTCATGTGGAGGCTGCTTTGAATGAGCAGTTTGGTGGAAGTGATAAAACCTCGGATAAGCCTTGGTGGTTGCAGTAATCAGTTTAAATAAATTTTTAGGATGATGAAAAGATAAAAACATTATGTGGTGTGTTGGCTCTGCTTTGTGTAGGGATGATGCCGGTAAGCGCGCAAAATGTGCTGAAATTCAATGCAGACAAGAAGTTTAAGATTGTTCAGTTCACTGATGTTCATTGGGTACCGGGAGACTCTGCCTCGGAAGAAGCGGCGGAGCGAATGAATGAGGTCTTGGATGTTGAGAAACCGGATTTGGTGATTTATACAGGTGATTTGGTGTTTGGCAAGCCGGCGAGCGAGGCATTGTCTAAAGCTTTGGAACCTGTTGTTTCCCGCCGTTTGCCTTTTGCCGTGACTTGGGGAAACCATGATGATGAGCAAGATATGACCCGTATTGAGTTACTGGAATATATCAAAGATATGCCGGGTAATCTGACCTCTACCACGGCAGGGATTTCGGGAGTTACTAATTATGTACTTCCTTTGAAGTCGGAAGACGGAAAGAAGGATGCAGCTGTGCTTTATGTCTTCGATAGCAATGCGTATTCGTCTTTGAAACAGGTAAAAGGGTATGATTGGATAAAGCCGGATCAGATAAATTGGTATGTTGAGAGCAGTGTGGGATATACGGAACGTAATGGTGGCAAGCCACTGCCCTCGTTGGCTTTCTTTCATATTCCTTTTCCGGAATATAATGAAGCGGCGCAAGATGAAAATGCGTTATTGATAGGAACACGTAAGGAAAAGGCTTGTGCTCCGTTGATTAATACAGGTTTGTATGCTGCTATGCTGAATGCAGGAGACATAATGGCTACATTTGTGGGGCACGACCATGTGAATGATTATGTAGTTGATTGGAAAGGGATTTTGTTGTGCTATGGACGGTTTACCGGAGGGAATACCGTTTATCACGATATTCCGGGAGGAAATGGGGCACGGGTCATTGAACTGACACAAGGAGTGCGCTCTTTCAAGACATGGGAGCGTTTGGAGGGAGGAAAGATTATTAATGAAGTAAATTATCCGTCTGATTTCCAAAGAGAATAATAGTCAGTTGGGCAGGATAGAGGTATTCTCAGTACCTGTCCTTCCGGTGACAAGACTGTTTCGTCATTTGTTATACATAAATTATTGTCACAGCTTCATACATCCCTGTCGGCATTCTATGGATATAGTTAATAATGGCCGGCAGGGTGATAGAATATTATGACCGTTTCAGATATTCGTACCCTATCCGGCAATACAGGCATTTTTTCTTATCGCAATATTCTTTCTTTAATTGTATCAAAGCTTGGCTGTCGGCGGCATTGGAGGCTTTCATTCCGCATTGTTCCCACATGCGGGTGATATAATTGTTCTCCGCTTTCAATTCTTCCAGAAAACTGCCGGCACGTGCACAAAGTACACGATTCCCTTTATGCAGTCCGTAAGCATAGAGAAATGTCACTACCGTGTTGATAATGAGTAAATCCAGTGAGGTGTTACTTAGAGTCTTCGGACGGGAAGGGGAAGAACCGCCAAATGTATAATGAGTGAGCCAGTATTCTGACGTTCCTCCTTTCAGAATATCTCTGACACCTTGTAGTGTCTCCGTTTCCATGATGCGAGAGAGCAGTCCGTAGGCACGATGATAAAGACATGCCAACTGTGCAATCCGTATATGCGGAAAATTAGCAGGACGTAGCCGGAGAAAACGCCATAGGGAAGCATCCATCGGGATAAGTCCGAATTTATGCTGTAGATAGGTGTACTCATTTTTTTAGCCGGAGATAGTATCCGTCTCCATCAGAATCTTCCAGAATGCCGGCTTGTCCAAAGAAGATGGCTTCTATCTGGAAGAGGTCGTCCCGGTGATGGTCCACGGATCTGAGCGGCAGGTTCAGCGCCCACTGCTCGAAGGCTTCGCCATTGATTCCGAAGCCGAAATTGCGCGCCAGGGTCACGAAATAGGCGTTTTCCCAATCACCGTTGCATTGTCGGACGCGCTCTTCTATCGCCTCTGTTTTCTGCGAGAGCCGTTCGGTTTGCAGGGCGCTCATCCACGAGTGGATGGTGAGCCTGGTGAGCGATGGAATGATTTGATAGCAAGGAGGATATTGGTCGATGGTTAAGAGTTCCTGATAGTGTTTCAGTACGTGTTCGGGGATGTTGAGCTGCATCTGCACAAGGGGTTCGCCCTTCGAGTTTTTGGCGTCGAGGTCGATGATGCCGCAGACGTGCAGTATCACATTGTCGTATCTTTCGTCCTTGTCGTGAGCATGAAGATACCAGTCGCTCGCCTTGTCGTGAATCTCCACGTTGCCCACCCATAGGGTTCCGTTGATTTTCAGCTTGGCGTTGAAGAAGTCGGGCCCTGCATTGCGGTTGTGGAGTCCGGGGTCGATAACTTCCACCTGCCGCTGGTCGGTGGTGGTAAGAGGGGAGAGTGGGAAGAGTTTGTGCTTCCACACGTAGTGAAGTAGTTGCTCCATATTGTTTCGGCTTTTATGGTTTATAGGATTGCCTCTTTCGGAACGCAAGTTCTTTTGCTTGACCTTGATGGATGCAAGTTCTTCGCTCGTGTGCGGAAGGGGAGTATTGAAAAATCAGCTGTTAACTGTTAACCTGTTAACCCTGAGGAGAGAGGTATTTCTCGAATGCCTTGTCGTAGTCCTCGCTGTTGCCCAGTTTGCCGTTGATGAGGCAGACGAGTTCTACGGTTGCCTTGAGGCAGAGCTTCTCGTCGCTGGCACGGAAGATGTCCTGATGGAAGACATATCTCACGCCCTGCTTCTCCAGCCACAGACGCGAGAGGAATTCATCATCGCATTGCAGCGGAATCTTGTACTGCAGGTTCATTCTCGCCACCACAGCATCCACGCCCTTGTTGTGCATTTCGGCAAAGCTGAGGCCGCATTCCTTCAGGAAGAGATGGCGGGTATGCTCCATGTAGTGCAGATAGTTGGCGTTGTTCACAATGCCCTCAATATCGCACTCGTAATCCCTCACTTCCATCTTTGTCTCGAATATGTATTTGCTCATCATTTTCTCATTTTTTAGTTACTAAATGAGGCTAAAAGCCTTAAATCACTGCAAAAATAACCAAAATTTTCTATTTATTATTATAATAACAAGGATTTTCAAGGTTTTCAAAGAAAAATTGTATTTTGCCGAAACGTTTGGTTTGAGGAGGCAAAGAATGACGATGCAAAAACGCAATGGCAAGCTTTCTCCTTCTCCCTGCCATACGGAAATATCAGTTAGAGTAAAACAAATAAAATTTAGATAAAGATGAAAATTGCTTTGATCGGCTACGGAAAGATGGGACACATGATCGAGGAGATCGCCCTGCAGCGTGGCCACGAAATCGTATGTAAGATTGACGTGAATAACCCTGAGGATATCGACAGTCCGGAGTTCTGCTCTGCCGATGTTGCCATCGAGTTTACCAACCCTACTGCCGCTTACGGCAACTATCTGAAGGCTTTCTCCCACAACGTGAAGGTGGTTTCTGGTTCTACAGGTTGGATGAAAGACCATAAGGAAGACGTGGAGAAACTCTGCGCCGACGGTAAGCAGACCCTTTTCTGGGCGTCTAACTTCAGCATCGGAGTAGCCATCTTCTCTGCCGTAAACCGCTATCTGGCTAAGATCATGAACGGTTTCCCACAGTACTCTGTCTGCATGCAGGAAACCCACCACGTGCACAAGCTCGATGCGCCATCAGGCACAGCCATCACGCTTGCCGAGGAAATTATCGACAACATCGACAGAAAGAAGGACTGGAAGCGTGGCGTTACTTATTGGACAGAGGATGGTCATCACGATGAGGGCGATGCAAACATCACCGATGAGGATTTGGTCATCAACTGCGTACGCGATGGCGAGGTTCCAGGAATCCACGCCGTGATGTATGATTCAGATGCTGATATGATTACCATCGAGCACAGTGCCCACTCACGCAAGGGATTTGCTCTCGGAGCTGTTCTCGCTGCTGAGTTCACAGCCAACCATTCCGGTTTGCTCACAACCTCAGATTTGTTTAAGTTCTAATAAATCTAATAAATATGATTGACAAGCAGAAACAAAACTCAATATGAAGGTGCAGTGGGCGAGTTCGTAGTAGTTCTCGCCCTCTATCTTCTCTTTCTGGTTTGGGTAGAGAGCTGGCTGGGACTCATCGTGGTTCCGTTCATCTTCGACGTTTACATCACCAAGAAGATTCACTGGCAGTGGTGGAAGGATGAAGAAGGCCCTGTGCGCTTCATCATGAGCTGGGTTGATGCGCTCGTGTTCGCGCTCGTAGCGGATTTATTTCATCAACCTCTTCTTCTTCCAGAACTACGTTATTCCGTCTTCCTCTCTCGAAAGAAGTCTCCTCACGGGCGATTATCTCTTCGTGAGCAAGGTAAGCTACGGACCTCGCATCCCTCAGACTCCGCTCACCATGCCATTTAACCCAGCACACTATGCCGCTGGTCAACGTGAAGAGCTACATTGAGTGGCCTCACTGGGATTATCGCCGCGTGAAGGGATTGGGCAACGTGAAGCTCAACGACATCGTAGTGTTCAACTATCCTGCCGGCGACACCCTCTGTAACGAGGAGCGCTATCAGGCGAACGATTACTATCAGATGGTTTACTCCATCGGCGACCAGATACTGGAGCAGAACGGCCAGCAGCAGGATGTCCGCGTGCTGAACCCATTGCAGCAGCGCCACTACTTCGAGAAAGTGTATGCTGCCGGTAGAAACTACATCCT
>ENA-OQDC01001581-OQDC01001581.1-human-gut-metagenome-genome-assembly--contig:-NODE-1581-length-10998-cov-5.158863_pt1 | contig 10998 bp, 13 predicted proteins | sample MGYA00242770_ERZ504601 | MGnify/ENA primary metagenome ERZ504601 (study PRJEB26092, sample SAMD00036305) | human gut metagenome | host: Homo sapiens | study: EMG produced TPA metagenomics assembly of...
AAGTAAATAAAGCAGTATAAAAAAATCCTCTATAGTTAAATGAATTATTCATCACTAACTATAGAGGATTTTTTTATATATTTAGGAGCATGTCATACCAGACAACGCCACCATGTGTAGATTTAGAAATACCTAAATTTTGAAATCCAAATTGTTCATAAAATGGAATAAGTTGATGTTTACAGCATAAAATAATTCCAGTGCGTTTTTCTTTTTGAGCCTTTTCAATAAGATTTTTCATTAATTTAGTTGCAATGCCTAAATGTTGATAAGATGGCAATACATCAATACCAAAGATTGTTTGATACTTTCCTTGTGGTTGATGAAGTTTAGCATTTGTATACATTTCATCAGTAATAGTTTCTTCATCAGTTACCATACCATTGACAAAACCTATAATTTCATTGTCATCATGTTTATGAATTTTGGCTACTAAGAAATGATTAGGAAATACATCAAATCTGGATTTTAAAGTATTTAAACTAGCACTTTCTTGGGATGAAAAACATATTTGCTCAATATCTGCAAGAGTTATTAAATCATCAGCTGTTGCAGTAGTAATAGATATCATAAAAACCCCATCACATCATTTATTATTTTGCTCATTAAAGAGAGCTTTTAATTTTTTTTTCACGTTTTTTCTTGAAAGAATTGGAATAACGTTCTTCTTCACTGAAGATACAACCACAATAAGGTTGACGATATAATTCTAAATCAATGCTTGTTTGTGTTCCTTCAGCAAATCCTGGTCGAAAATCTTCATAGAAAAAAGGAATACCTACCGCTTGAGAAATTTTTTGAGCGACATCTTTCATCATTTCATGGTTTTGATAAGGACTGACAAATAAAGTTGATGAGAATGCATCAAAATTATTTTCTTTAGCATAGATAGCTGTTTGATGAAGTCGCCAAGCATAACACATACGGCAGCGTCGATTATCTAAATTAAGACCATCTGTATTTTTTTCGATAGTTAAAGCACGTTGTAAAAATCTCGTAATTGATAATTTGTATCTACGATAAGTTTTAAATCAACTTTTTGTGCATATTCTTGTGCAGTTGTTAAACGATGCTTAAATTCCTTATAAGGGTGAATATTAGGATTGAAAAAATATCCTGTAATATCATGACCTTCTGAACGAAGTTTTGGCACTGGATAACAAGCGCATGGACCACAACACATATGAAGTAATATATTCATTTATAAACTCCCTAAATAAATATAAATTATTCCGTTTTTGTCAAACCAAGATGTTCATAACCAAGCTTGGTAACAACTCGCCCTCTAGGAGTGCGATTGATAAAGCCTAATTGAAGTAAATAAGGCTCATAAACATCACCGATAGTATCTGTTTCTTCGCTTACTGCTGCAGCTAATGTTTCAAGACCGACAGGGCCACCGCCGAATTTATTAATCATAGTGAGTAAAATATTGCGGTCAATATGGTCAAGCCCCATCTTGTCAATTTCAAGCATAGCTAGAGCCGTATCTGCGATTTCATCAGTGATAATACCGTCGCCTTTTATTTGAGCGAAATCACGAACTCGTTTTAAAAGGCGATTAGCTACTCGAGGTGTTCCACGAGAGCGACGTGCGATTTCCAAAGCTCCTCTATCTTCGATAGGTATATTTAAGATTTCAGCAGAGCGCTTGATAATAAAAACTAATGATTCAGGTGTGTAATATTCTAGGCGAGAAATAACACCAAAGCGATCACGTAGTGGAGAGGCTAAGGCACCAGCTTTAGTAGTCGCTCCAATGAGTGTAAATGGTGCAATGTCAAGACGAATAGAGCGAGCGCTTGGCCCTTTACCGATGATGATATCTAAGGCAAAATCTTCCATAGCGGAATATAAAACTTCTTCTACGCTATGAGAAAGACGGTGAATTTCATCAATGAATAATACATCTTTTTCGGTGAGATTGGTAAGTAGTGCCGCTAAATCGCCAGAGCGTTCAATAGCTGGCCCAGAAGTTACACGGAAGTTTACTCCCATTTCATTAGCGATAATATTAGCAAGTGTAGTTTTACCGAGTCCAGGAGGTCCGTATAAAAGTACATGATCAAGAGCTTCATTGCGATTTAAAGCTGCTTGAATGAAAATAGATAAATTATCTTTGACTTTATCTTGTCCTATATATTCTTGTAATTTCTTAGGGCGTAGAGAATACTGCCAATTATCAATATCCATCTCGCCACCAGAAACTATGCGTTCATTAAAGTCTTCCATTAAATAAAATTTGCCTCCATAAATAAAATTTTAAAAGATTATTTTATAAGTGGTTTATTTAAAAAATCTCGACCAAAGACTTTAATTGTATAGTAAAAACCAATGAGGAAAGGTATATATTCAGCGATTAAGCGCCATGTAACAGCTACAATACCGACAGTACCTTCTGGTAACATAGAGTTAAACAATAATATAAAGCCACCTTCGGCGATACCAGAGCCTCCTGGCGTTGGAGAAAAGTAAAGTAAGATATTTAAAATTATCATACGTCCCATGGCTAAGACACCATCAAAATCATCAGTTAAACTAAACATTAAAATTGGTACGATAGCATAGATAAAAAGTAAACTTAAGCCCGACGTAATATAGACTTTAAGCATTTTTAAAGGAGAAGCTAATAAAAGTTTTATAGCTAATTTATTATCTCGATAAAAAGAAAGAAATGCTTTTGCTTTTTTGTAAGAAAGTCGACGAACAAATTTAATTACTAGATAATCTAAGTAATTATGCTTGAAACACCAAATCAACATCAAAATGACTAAAAAAGCTAAACTAGAGATAATCATTAAAGTTTCATCAGAAATCCATGGAATTATGCCTGCATCGTGCATAAAGATGAATGGCATGCACATGATTAAAAACATGATGGATAAAATTGTGCGTACAATGACAATTATAGTGGCTTTTCCGACAGGTATTTCAGCATGACGTAAAAAGAGTACTTGAGCAATTGCACCACCGCTGAAACCAGGTGTTAGCAGTGCTAAGAAATAATTGCCAAATACTACATGTAATGCTTGTGAAAATGAGATTTTTTCGTTGGAGATATTAACTAACTGGACAAGTCTTAAACCATCTAAAAATAAACCAAAGCTAATGGAAATCAAAGCTGCGATTATTGCTAGAGGATTGAACTGTGTCAAACTAGATAAAGTATTAATATCCACTGTGAAATAGATGACTCCAGCAGAAATCACAGATACGAAAAAAATTAAGACACAAAGTCTTTTATGGAATTTGTTCATTAATATAAACCTCATTAATATGGGATAATTTGATAATCATTATGTTATATTGTACCATTTTTTTAGATGAAGTGTAAAGCAAAGCAATAAATACTAATCTAATAAATAGATGGTAAATATTGAGTAAAAAATAAAAGGACAAGCACTTATTAAAAATAAATGCTTGCCTATAATTTATCTTTTAGCTTGATTTTTGATGCGATTTACAGGGATATTAGCTAATAATGCAACAGAATTATCATCATTTTCTAGTGAAATTTCCATTTCATTTTTATTTATATCCATGTAATGAGAAATTACCTCAATTATATCGTTTTTTAAAGCTTGCATAACTTCAGGAGAAATATTAGCACGGTCATGAATTAATACGACTTTTAATCTATCTTTAGCAATTTCTTTAGATGTTTTTTGATTTCTATTTAATAATTTCATTACAACCTCAAACATAATATTATGCTCTCCTTAATTAAAATAATTTTTTTAATCTATCAAAGAAAGACTCTTTAGTACGGAAAGTCATAAATGGAACATCTTCACCACAAAGACGTCTAGTGATATTTTGATAAGCTATACCAGCTTGAGATTTTGTATTAGCAATTACAGGTTCACCACGGTTAGTAGAAGATACGACCATTTCATCATCTGGAATTTGACCGATACATTTTATAGCTAAGATATCGTTGATATCATCAAGGTCTAGCATTTCACCTTTAGCTACCATATCAGGACGAATTCTGTTGACGATTAACAAGATATTTTCTTTATCAGCGCGGTTCAATTCACCAATAATTTTATCGGCATCACGAACAGCAGAGATTTCAGGCATAGTAACAACTAAAGCGATATCAGCAGCAGCTACAGCTGTTTTGAAACCTTGTTCAATACCAGCAGGGCAGTCAATCAAGATGAAATCAAAATCTGCACTCATTTCTGAACATAAAGCGACAACTTGTTCAGGAGATACGGCAAGTTTATCTTTTGTCTGAGATGTAGGCAATAAGAATAATGTCTCATATTTTTTTATGGCGAACAAGGGCTTTTTTGTAAGGAATTTTACCAGATGTTACATCTACTAAATCATACATAATGCGATTTTCTAAACCTAATAATAAGTCAAGATTGCGAAGCCCTGTATCTGTATCAATAAGTGCGACTTTATATCCTTTCATGGCAAGACCAGCACCTATATTGGCTGTAGTAGTAGTTTTGCCTACACCACCTTTACCAGAAGTAATAACAATGATTTTACAATTTGTATTAGTTTGGGTCATATAAGATTACTGTTGCCTTTTTGCACTACAAGACAAACAGAAAAGCACCTCTCTTTATAATTATATACTTTTACTTTGTGCAAATTAATTTTCTCGATTGAATGGCTCTAGGATAATGGTATTATCACAGATAATAGCTTTTTCAGGAGTTGCTGATTTTTTATTATCAGTAATGTTTTCACTATTATCTGGAGCTCTAGCAATTAAATGTGCTATGCGTATTTGCAGTGGCGATAATTTATCAGCAATTATATAAGAATTAATATCGCCATAGGCTCCAGCATAGACAATGCCACGACAATGACCATGAATATCAATATTTCCACCAGCTATGATTTTAGCACCAGGATTGACATTCCCTTCAATGACGATAGAGCCTTTAGAAAAAAATTTCTTCGCCTCCACGTACAGTACGTTTGATGATTAATGGCGGATTTTGTGCTGAACAATGTTGGTTTGTAGCTGTCTTATCAACAGCTACAATTTTTAAATTTAATTGATATTGTTTTAAGATATCAGCTAAGATATTTTGCTCTTCTTGAGAGAATTTATCATCTTTGAGCAATATAGTAGTATTATCTTCAAAAAAATTGGAACAAGAAGCTAATTTTTTACTTAATGCTTCTTTAATTTGATTGAAATTAGCTTTTTTTGTTATGACTAAAATTAAGCCATCATTAGAACCTTTAAACGTTATTAATTCATTCATATAATCACTTCATTTTATTATTATTGTTGTGCAGGAGCTGGTTGATTTTCTGGAGTTTTCGGCTTATCTAAACCAAAAGCAGCACTTAGAATTTTATATCCAATAGGTACGGCAGAAGTAGCACCATAACCTGCATTTTCTACGATAACAGCTACAGCAATATTAGGATTATCAAATGGACCGTAGGCTACAAACCAACCATGTTCACGACCATGAGAGTTTTCGGCAGTACCTGTTTTACCAGCAATTGGCACAGGGAAGTCTTTAAACATGGCAGCTGCTGTACCGACAGTACTAACTTCATGTAGACCTTCTTGAACAAGACTGATAACAGATGGATCGATATTTAAATCACGTTCAACTACTGGATCAAAATGTTTGATTACAGTACCATCTGGAGCAATGATATCTTTTACTAAATATGGGCGATATTTTTTACCACCATTAGCAGCTTCACTCATAACTAAAGCCATTTGTAATGGTGTAGCAAGTGTGAACCCTTGACCTATGGAAGCGTCAAATGTTTCAGCAAGATACCAATCTTCATCAAATACCTTACGTTTGTATTCTGGGCAAGCGACATTACCTACTGCTTCATATGGTAAGTCTATGCCTGTTTTTTCACCAATACCAAAGATACGAGCCCATTTTGCTAATCTATCAATGCCTAAACGGTTACCCATTTCGTAGAAATAAACGTTATCAGAATGAGCTAAGGCTTGTTCAAAATTGATATAGCCTAAAGCTTCACCATCAGCATTTGTTTTTGGAATTATCCAGTGCTGACCAGAGTCAAAAATCAATTCATCAGGAGTTACTACTTTTTCCATTAAAGCAGCAGTACCTGTGATGATTTTGAAAGTGGAACCAGGAGGATATTCACCAGTTACAGCTTTATTATCAAGAGGATAATGTGGATTATTATTTATAGCATTCCAGTCTTTAGTGGAAATACCAAGAGCAAATAAATTTGGGTCATAAGTTGGACGACTAACCATGGCTAATACTTCGCCAGTTTGAGGATTTAATACTACAGCGGCAGCAGCCTGCGCATTGATGCCAGACATTACTTCGTCCATGGCTTTTTCTGTAGCTTCTTGAAGATTGTGGTCAATAGTCAAAGTAAGACTTGCACCACTTACAGGATTTTTCATGCCTAGACGTTGAACAGGACGACCGGTAACGTCAACTTCAACCTGTTCACCACCAGGAATACCACGAAGGTATTTATCATAGTATTTTTCAAGACCGAATTTACCAATGATATCACCTAATTTATAGGAATCATCACCAGCTTTTTTCTTATCTTCAAGTTCACTATCGCTGATTTCACTTACATAACCGAGAGCATGAGCTCCTTCATATTTATAGATATAGTTACGTACTGGTTTTGTATCGATAAATACACCTGGGTATAAATCTTGTTGTTCTTCAATGATAGTTACTATTTCAGGTGGCACATCTATTTTTAAGGTAACAGGGTCAAAGCCAGAGTGATGAGAAATTTTTTCATTTATTTCATCAACACTGATATTTAATAAAGTAGCCAAGCGAGCCACTACTTCAGGAGATACAGGCTCTAAAGATGGTAATAATTCTACAGTAAAAGCAGGTCGATTATTTACTAATTGTACACCATTGCGGTCATAGATAATGCCTCGAGGTGCAGACGTGGAAACAAGACGAATGCGGTTACCATCTGCTAATTTAGAAAAATATTCGCCTTGATAGATTTGTAAATAAACTAATCGACTAATGAGTGTAACAACTATAAGTGTTACAATAGCAGCTAAAATTTTTAAACGTTTATCAAGAAATTTCAACTTTAATTTACTCCTATAATAAATTAAGACACCCTTAGGTGTCTTAAAGTCATTTAATATCGTATAGATATAAAAATATGCTTACCTAAAAGTTAATATAATTATATCATACTCTTTTAGATTTTTTATAAATTATTTATGATTGTGAGCTATTCATCACTCTAAAATTAATTTCTAACCTAAGGTTAGAATTGCTCAGATCTTTTTATCCAATATTGAAGTTTAGCGTCGATTTTAACAACGATAAAATATACAGGATAAGCAAATACTAGATTATAGATAAGAGCGATAATCATATTGTTTATGACAAGCCAGATATTATAACTATAACCTAATAAAAAGATGAATAAAGCAATGATAAAATAATTTAAAAAAGTAGAAAATACACTAGCTACAATAGGTAAAAATATATTTTCTTTGTAGATTAGTTGAGATATCTTATGGATTAAGATACAGATGATAACAAGACTTAGAGTATGAATACCAAGGAATGTACCAGAAGCTAAATCTTGAAATAATCCTGCACAAAATCCATATAAAATAGCATATTTATCATAAATAATGCTAAAGAAAATAACTAATAATAAGATTAAATCTACAGAAATTCCATCATAAGCAATAATGTTAAAAACAGATGATTGTAGAATATAGGCAATGAATATTAATAAAAAACATGGTATTACTGTTTTCATTTTGTATCACCTGTAGTAGGTTGAGCTGGTGCTGTAGGAGCTGGAGTTGTAGCAGGTTGAGCTACTTCACGATGGTTAATGATAACAGCAACATTTTCAAGTTTTTGAAAATCTACACAAGGGTATAAAGTTGCATATTGTAATAATCCACCAGAATCATTTTTTATAGCTGCTACAGAGCCGATAGGAATTCCTTTTGGATAGATACCACCAAAACCAGAAGTGATGATAGTATCGCCTTCTACGATATTAGCGTTTTGTGGGATATTAGTCATATTGATTGCTGAATTGGAATCAGCAGAACCCTTGACTATACCAGCTACTCGAGAATCAGCACGTTGAACAATAGAACCAACAGCAGAGCGAGGGTCAGTGATAAGTTCAACTTCAGAATAAGAAGCATAAGCTTCATGAATATTACCTACAAGACCATCAGGAGTAATGACAGTCATATTTTTTTGTACACCATCATCTGTACCACGATTGATAATGATATGACTGCTCCAAGTAGCACTATCACGACCAATAACATTAGCAGGTAATAAATCAAATTGCAAATTAGCTTTTTTATAATTTAATAATTGACGCAGATTAGCATTTTCTGCTTCAAGCTCAGCTGTACGAGCAACCTTGAGTTTTAAATCATCGTTTTGAGCTTTTAATTCTCTATTTTGGTCGTAAACATAAAATACATCATAAACGTAGTTACGGAAATCATTACATTTACTTGAAACTGCGCTAGTAACAGATTGAAATGGTGCTAAAACGTTTACAACAATAGAATTAGCAAGTGGTGCATTAAATCTACCAATAGCAGCAAAAAAGAGAATACAAATTATGCTTATAATGATAAATAAGACGATTAATGAACGTTTAGAGGGTGATTTCATTATTTATTCAACTTCTTATCACTAATAATTACATTGTTTAAGAGATTGATATTTTCTAAAGATTTACCAGTACCTTCACCAACACAAGATAATGGGTCTTCAGCAATGATTACAGGCATACCTGTTTCTTGAGAAAGTAATTTATCTAAATTGTGTAATAAAGCACCGCCACCAGTTAGCATGATACCACGGTCTAAGATATCAGCAGCAAGTTCAGGTGGTGTTCTTTCAAGTGTTACTTTTACAACATCAACAATTTTTTTAACTGGTTCTTTCAAAGCTTCAGTGATTTCTTCAGCATGAATTTTTAATGTTTTTGGCAAGCCACTAACGAGGTCACGACCACGGATTTCAAAATCTTTTTCCATGTCATCACTAACCATAGCATTACCGATAGACATTTTGATTTCTTCAGCAGTACGTTCACCAATCATGAGGCTGTATTTACGTTTTATATATTGAATGATAGCAGTGTCTAAAGCGTCACCAGCAACACGAAGAGAACAGCTTGTAACAATACCACCAAGGGATATAACAGCGATTTCTGTAGTACCACCACCGATATCAACTACCATACTTCCAGTAGCTTCTTCAACAGGTAGACCAGCACCAATAGCAGCAGCCATAGGTTCTTCAATTAAATATGCTTCTCTAGCACCTGCTTGAATAGCAGCATCTATAACAGCACGTTTTTCTACTTCAGTTACACCAGATGGTACACCTACAACAACACGTGGTTTGCTAAAGGAAGAACCATTTCTAGCTTTATTGATAAAGTATTTTAACATTGCTTGAGTAACTTCAAAATCAGCAATTACGCCATCTTTCATTGGGCGAATAGCTACGATATTGCCTGGAGTACGACCAATCATGCCTTTGGCATCAGAACCAACAGCAAGAACTGCTCCTGTATCCTTTCTAATAGCAACAACAGATGGTTCTCTAAGCACAATACCTTTTCCTTTTAAATGCACAAGGGTATTGGCTGTTCCTAAATCGATACCGATATCTTGGGAAAAACCACCAAATAAATTCCACTTCATGTTAAAACATTCTCCCTTCAATTTTATAACAATCTGACTACTTATTTTATCATACCTTGTTGTTTTAAGCTAGTAAATTTATTATCTCCAACAATAATATGATCTAAAATTTCTATATCAAGTATTTTACTGCCTGCTATTAGCCTTTTTTGTTATATGAATATCTTCCATACTTGGGCTAGGATCGCCACTAGGGTGATTGTGTACAAGTATCATAGATGAAGCAAAATGATTGATAGCACAGCGAAAAACTTCACGAGGGTGAACTATAGAAGCATTTAAGCTTCCTATAGAAATATCTGGAAAAGCAATGATTTGATTTTTAGTATCTAAAAGTAAAATGGCAAAGTGTTCTTTTTTCTCATAACGAAGTCTAGGCATTACATAATTTACTACATCTAAAGGTCTTTTTATTGCCAATTTTTGTGCAGAAGGTTTTTTTTGCTAGACGCAAACCTAATTCAATAGCAGCTAATAGCGTAGTAACTTTAGCAAGCCCTAAACCTTTTATAGAAATCAATTCTTTTGGTGAAGAATTCACAAGAGAAGCCAAGCCATCTTCTTTGTATTTAGCTAGAATTTCTTGAGATAATTCAAATACAGATTTTTTTCGTGTACCAGAATGTAATAATATAGCTAATAATTCAATCATTGCTTAAAGCTTTGGCTCCAAAGAGTTAAAAGTTTTTCACGGGGCCGTTCTTCATCAGGTAAATCTTTGATACTTATGCTCATAAATCAACATCAGCTTTTTTTACATAAATTATATAAACAATTTAAAGGTTAAACCTACTACATTAAAATAACAGCCATTGATTTTTTTCAATAAAAATAGAAGCTAATCCTTGAATAGCATAAGCTCCTGCTTTATCTTGTGGTTCTTTTGTTTTAATATAATTTAAAATTTCCTCATCAGATAAATTTTTCATGGTAACATCAGTAGTGCAAACATCAGAAAATATTTTTCCATTTTTTATCAATGCAATACCAGTGCAAACTTGATGTGTTTTTTCCTGAAAGATTTTTGAGCATACAAAAAGCATCATTATCATCTTTAGGTTTACCATAAATTTTGTTGTCTAAGGCAACTACAGTGTCGGAACCTAAAATTATTTCATCTTTATGATGCTTATCAACGCTGGCTTTTGCTTTTAAAATAGCATTTTGCATGACTAATTTTTGTGGATTGGGTTCATCGCGAAAAGTGAGTTCTTCACAACTGCTAGGACGACAAACGAATTTGCAACCGATTTGTGCTAATAACTCTTTACGACGCGGTGAAGATGAAGCTAAGATTAACATAAAAAATCCCT
>ENA-OQDC01001582-OQDC01001582.1-human-gut-metagenome-genome-assembly--contig:-NODE-1582-length-10997-cov-3.141766_pt1 | contig 10997 bp, 11 predicted proteins | sample MGYA00242770_ERZ504601 | MGnify/ENA primary metagenome ERZ504601 (study PRJEB26092, sample SAMD00036305) | human gut metagenome | host: Homo sapiens | study: EMG produced TPA metagenomics assembly of...
GTTTTAATTGCTTTAATTGTAGGTTTATATAAATATAATCCACTGAAAAAATCACTTTAAAACAAAAGACAAATCAGGTATAGTATGTACTTTGATGGTTTTAAGTGTGTTTTATACTATAAGAATGTTTACTGTATATACAGACTTTATTTGGGACGATGAAGTCTTACCAGTGCAAAGGGTATATGCTTCTACTTCTGTCGCTGTAAGAAATATGCAGGCGTATAGAGAGCTTTCTTCTCAAGTAAATAGCAAGGTAGAACTCACAGAAAATAAGAGTGAAATAAAAAATATTGTATTTATTTTAGGTGAGTCTACAAATAGAAACCATATGCATCTTTATGGATATTATTTACCAAATACACCAAATCTTGATGCTTTAAATGAAAAAGGTGAAATCAGTGTTTTCCGCGATGTAGTAAGTCCTCATTCTACTACAATTGCAGTATTGAGTAAGTTATTTACATTTTGTAATCGTGAATCAGACCAGGAATGGTATCATTACAATAATTTAATTGATGTAATGAATGCTGCAGGATATAAAACATATTGGTTATCTAATCAGGAAACTTCAGGTGTTTGGGGTAATGTAGCTCAGATTTATGCAGCTCATAGTGATGTGAGTGCATTCACTCGTATTCGCGATTCAAGAGAAGATTATGGTATCGTTGATGGCGAATTATTCCCTCTTATTGATGATGCTATAGCAAATAGAAGTGAAGATAAAAATTTCTATGTAGTTCATTTGATGGGCGGACATGGATTATATTATAATCGTTTCCCTTATAGTTTTAGTAAATTTAGTAAAGATGATATCAATTTACCAATTACAGATGGTAAAAAGAAATCGTAGCTCAATATGATAATGCGCTTTATTATAATGATTATATAGTAAGTAGTATTATTGATAAATTCCGTGATAGTGAAACTTTAGTTATTTATGTTCCTGACCACGGTGAAGCTGTATATGATGAAGGCGAAGATATGTCTGGTCATATTGAAGAAAATCCTACACATCATATGATTGAAATACCAGTTATTATAGTGGGCATCAGAAAAATTCAGAGCAAAATATCCTGAAAAATGGGAGCAAATCAAAAAAGCTGCTAATAGACCTTATATGACAGATGATATGATTCATACTGTTATGGATTTAGCAGATATAAAAACAGCTGAATTTGACCCTACAAGAAGCATTGTAAATGATAAATTCAATGCACAAAGACCTCGTATCTTTGATGGTATGGATTATGATACAGAAATAAAAAATAAAAGATAAATAATAGAAAAATCCCTAATACGGCATTTTGCTGTATTGGGGAATTTTTTTTTGCTGTTTATAGTATGATTTTTTACTGTTTTTACATTATTTTTGCATATATATTGCTTGTTTTTACAAAGTTTATATAAATTTACAAGATTTTTCATAAAATTATTACAAGATAATGATAGAGGTAAAAGTTAAATTTTGGTTAAATAGATGATGTTGAATTAAGTATGTTATTAAGATTAAAAATTAATTGAATGAGGGTAAAAAATGTTAGAGTTAAAAAAGATTAGGAAATCATATGAAGGAATAGAAGTTCTTAAAAATATTAACTTAAAATAGAAAAAGGAGAAATCGTTTCTATTTTGGGGCCATCTGGATTGTGGTAAAACGACTTTATTAAATTTAATTTTAGGGCTTACTCAAGTGAGTGAAGGCAGAATTATTTTGATGGTGAAGATATAACACAGATGCCAATGGAAAAACGCGGTTTTAATATCGTATTTCAGGATTATGCGTTATTTCCTAATTTAAATGTATATGAAAATATTGTTTACGGATTAAAAAATAAGCCAAATATTTCTACAACAAAAGAAGTTCAAGACTTAATCAATTTATTAGGTTTAGGCAAACATTTAACAAAGAAAATTGAGGAATTATCTGGTGGACAAAAACAAAGGACTGCACTTGCTAGAACTTTGGTGATGAAACCTAAAATTTTATTATTAGATGAGCCATTATCTGCTTTAGATGGTGTTATCAAAGAATCTATCAAACAGAAAATCAAAGAAATAGCTCGTGATTTTAAATTGACTACAATCATAGTTACACATGACCCAGAAGAAGCATTGACTTTATCTGATAAAGTTTTGATTGTAAATGAAGGTCAGATTTCTCAAATTTGGTACACCAGAGGAAATCATTAAAAAAACCTGCAAATGATTTTGTAAGTGAATTTATCTTACGTCAGTTAGAAATCAAACGAAATAATATCTTAGAATTATTTTGGGATGGTAACAATAGAGATAGAAAAGAGATTCTTCAGGTGGGTTAATGATGAATATTTTAAAAACTAAACAAAAAGAATTACAGATGATTTTTATAGCTGTAATTATAATTTTTGCAGGATTTTTATTACTACCGTTTATAGAGATTTTATATCAATCTATAGCAGTAGGTGATGGTGTAGGCTTAAAACACTTTGCCACAATGTTAGATGAAGATAAATTCGCTACGGCTTTTGGCAATAGTATAGCAATTGCTTCAACTAGTGCGATTTTAAGTACGTTATTAGCATTTATTTTAGCTTATACTATCCATTATACAAATATAAATAAAACAGCTAAGCGTTTGATTCAAATATTGGCTATAGCACCTATGTTTTTTGCCAACAATTACATATGGATTTGCAATAATTTATTCTTTAGGAAAACAAGGTTTTTTAACAAAAGTTATTCAATATACAATTGATATTTATGGTTTTAATGGTTTGTTGATAGGTTATATAATCTACACCATGCCAATAGCATTTTTACTCATTTATAATGCTATGAAATATATCGATAAGAAATTCATGATTGTATCAAAAATCATGGGCGATAGTTTATTTAAAACTTTTAGACAGACACTTATTAGACCATTATTAGGAACACTTGCAGCTTCATTTATACAATGCTTTTTCTTATGTTTCACAGATTATGGTATTCCAGCTTCAGTCGGTGGTAAATATCAGGTAATTGCTACAGTTTTATATGAAGAAATGATGGGAAGTATTCCTGATTTTAATCGTGGTGCTGTAGTAGCCATTGTGATGTTATTACCATCAATTATTAGTATTGCTTTATTATGTTATCTACAACGTTACAATGTGCGTTATAATAAATTTCTCAAGTGGAATTGAAAGTAAACAAAGTGCGTGATTTTGTTTGGGGAGGATTATCTACTGTTATTTTAGTGATGATTTTATCCATGTTTGTTGTAATATTCATGATACCATTTATTGATGAATGGCCATATCGTATGCAATTTACAACAGCACATCTCGTAGAAATTTTAAATGATTCTAGCATTATTGATGTATATACAAATTCCTTATTAGTGGCTACTTTATCTGCTGTAGTGGGACTTGTTGTATCTTACGGTGCAGCTTTAATTACTGCTAGAAGTAATTTTATCAATGAAAAGAAATTTGCCATTGAAGCGATTGCTTTGATTACAAATACAATTCCAGGTATGGTAATTGGTATCGCTTATATGATGTTCTTTTCAGGAACTACATTACAAAATACTTTTGCTTTAATCATCATTTGTAATGTAATTCACTTTTTCTCCACACCTTATTTAATGCTTAAAAATTCCTTAGAAAAATTAAATAAATCATGGGAAAATACAGCTTTGTTGATGGGCGATAGTTGGTTTAAAACATTATATAGAATTATCACACCAAATATAAAAACTACTATTTTTGAAGTATTAGGATATTACTTTATCAATGCCATGGTAACTATTAGTGCAGTTATTTTCATAGCTGGTGCTCAGACTATGGTTATTACAGCCAAAATAAAAGAATTACAGTATTTTGGTAAATTTAATGAAATCTTCGTATTATCCATGCTGATTTTAGCTACAAATTTAATTGTAAAAGGTCTATTGACTGTATTAGCTAAGAAGAAAATCAGTGTGAAAAAAGAGAAAAAAGAAATGATAACAAAGGGAGAGGCTATAGTATGAAAAAGAAAAAAATCTTATCAATGTTATTAGCAGGTACGGCATTATGTGCGTCTATGCTATTTGGTGGTTGTGGTACATCTGGTAGCGATAGTGCATCTAGTGGAAATGATGGAAAAGTAGTTATTTATTCTAATGCAGATGATGAAGCAGTAGATGCTATGAAAAAAGCATTAGATAACAATGGTTTTAAAGATAAATATATGTTCCAGACTTTCGGTACTTCTGAACTTGGCGGTAAATTAATGGTAGAAGGTAAAAATATTGAAGCTGATGTAGTAACTATGAGTTCTTTCTACTTAGATAGTGCGCAGAAAAAAATAAAATGTTCACAGTATTAATCTTTTGAATTATAAACCATTAACTGAAAAAGTTAATTTCTATGCACCAATCACTTCTCAAGAAGGCACTATCATTGTAAATACTGAAAAATTAAAAGAAGCAAATCTTCCTATGCCAAAAAGCATTAAAGATTTAGCAAATCCTATTTATAAAGACCAAATTTCTGTAACAGATGTAAAAGCATCATCTACAGCTTGGTTATTAATTCAAGGTTTAGTTTCTGCTTACGGTGATGAAGAAGCTAAAAATATTTTAGGTGGCATTTATAAAAATGCAGGCCCACATATTGAAAATTCTGGTTCTGCACCACTTAAAAAAGTTCGTGCTGGTGAAGTGGCTATCGGTTTTGGTTTAAGACAGCAGGCTGTTGCTGATAAATTAAAAGGTTTACCTATTGATTTTGTAGATCCAACAGAAGGTAATTTCTCTTTGACTGAATCTATTGCAGTTGTAGATAAGGGCGATAAAACAAATCCACTTGCAATGCAAATGGCAGAATGTATTATTCACAATGCTAGAGTAGATTTATTAAAATCTTATCCAAATCCAATTTATGAAGGTGAAACTTCTGATTCTGTAAATAAATCAGCATATCCAAAAACTTTTTGCTGAAAAATTATCTGTTGATTTATTGAAAAAACATCAAGATTTATCTGAAGCAGCTAAACAACTTTAATTTTAATGATTTATTTTAGGGTATATGTAGTTAAATACAATTAATATGCAGAATAAGAAATTTCTTAATACAAAGAGAAAATCTTTAGTATTAGGAAATTTCTTAATGTAGAGGACAGTTTGATATTTTTAGTTAACATGATTATAAAGAAAGGTGTATAAAAATGAAAAATTATAAATTATTAACTCCAGGGCCACTCACTACTACTGAAACAGTGAAAAAAGAAATGATGTTTGACCATTGCACATGGGACGATGATTACAAAAAAATTACTTTATCCATCATTGATGATTTATTAGAATTAGCACATGTAGATAAAGAAAAATATACAGCAATTCTCATGCAGGGCAGTGGAACTTTTGGTGTAGAATCTGTACTTACTTCTGTTGTTGGCGAAGATGATTGCTTATTGATTTGTGCAAATGGCGCTTATGGTAAACGTATGGCAGAGATTGCTCAACATGCCAAAATAACTTATAAAATGTATTTACAAGGTTTTGATAAAATTCCAGATGCAAAAGTTGTAGAAGAATTATTGCAAGAAAATCCACAAATTACACATGTTTCTATAGTTCATAGTGAAACAACTTCTGGTATTTTAAATGATATTGAAGCTGTGGCAAAAGTAGTTAAAGCATATGGAAAAACTTTAATAGTTGATGCTATGTCTAGCTTTGGCGGTGTGGATATTGAAGTTGAAAAATTAGGCATTGATTTTATCATCAGTAGTGCAAATAAATGTATTCAAGGTGTGCCAGGTTTTTCCTTTATCATTTGTAATCGTGAAAAATTAATGCAATCTAAAGGTAAAGCAAGAAGTCTTTCTTTAGATTTATATGAACAATGGGAAACTATGAGCAAAGATGGTAAATGGAGATTTACTTCACCTACACATGTAGTATTAGCTTTTGCTCAAGCTATTAAAGAATTAAAAGCAGAAGGCGGTATTGTAGCTAGAAATAAACGTTATAGTGAAAATAATCGCATTCTTATCGAAGAAATGGCAAAACTTGGTATAAAACCATATATTGAAAGCACTCATCAAGGTCCAATCATCACTACATTCTATTATCCAGAAAATAGTAATTTTGATTTTGCTGAAATGTATCAATATATTAAAGACAGAGGATATGCTATTTATCCAGGTAAAGTAACAGACATTCAGACTTTCCGCATTGGTACTATTGGGGAAATTTATCCAGAAGATATGTATAAATTATCTAGCATTATGACAGATTTTCTTAATAGTAAAAAATAATTGTAGTTGAGACTTTAATTTTAGTGGAGATTTAATTAAGTAAGGAGAATTTATTAATGAAATACGAAGGTATTATTTTTGATTGGGCAGGCACTACAGTAGATTATGGTTGTATGGCACCAGTAAGAGCTTTTGATGAAGCTTTTAAATCTTTTGGCATTGAACCTACAATGGAAGAAATTAGAAAACCAATGGGAATGTTAAAAATTGACCATGTAAGAACAATGCTTCAAATGGAACGCATCAATAATTTATGGAAAGAAAAATATAATCGAGATTGGACAGAAGATGACGTACAAAAAATCTATGAAATCAGTGAACGTAAAATCTTTGAAGTTTTAGATAAATATACAGATATAAAACCACATGTATTAGAAACAATTATTGAAATTAGAAATAAAGGCTTAAAAATTGGTTCTACTACAGGCTATACAAGTGATATGATGAAAATCGTAACAGATAGAGCAAAACAGCAAGGATATACTCCTGATTTTTGGATTAGCCCTGATATGGTAAATAGTAAAGGCCGTCCATATCCTTATATGATTTTCCGCAATATGGAAGCTTTAGAATTAATTTCTGTGGATAAAGTATTAAAAGTTGGCGATACTATTGCAGATATTAAAGAAGGCGTTAATGCTGGTATTGATACTGTAGGTATCATCGAAGGCAGTTCTTTGATGGGCTTAAGTCAAGAAGAATATGAAGCACTATCTGAAGATAAGAAAAATGCAATGGATTTTAAAAGTAGTATCTGCATATCAAGATGCTGGTGCGAAATATATTATTAGAGATATCAGTGGTTTATTGGATATTTTAAAATAATAGATGAATTTATAAAGGCTGTAATAATTGAACGTGATAGATTATTACAGCCTTTTTTGATGAGTTTTTTAATTAAATTTTATAATTTTAAAATTTAGATTTCACAAAGATTATTTATAATCTAGTTAGTTAAAATAATTTATAAGTATTTTATGGTATTTAAGTTTTTAAACTTATAATGATTGTGAGGGATTATATTATGTTTAAAGGAAGCAAACTATCTGCAATGGATTTGATGGCTAAAAATTTAATGATTATGATAAAATCTATGCAAAATAAAATGAAAGAAATCTTTAAACATAATTTTTATAAGCGTTCTTTAAATAAAAAAGTGCCTCCGGAAAGAAAAATCTCTATGCTTAAAATTTGGTTGATAATTTTCCATTTTTAAAACATAGAGATTTTTTTATTTTGTTGATTTTAAAGAATTGATAATAATAAGGTTTCATTTCTTTGCGATTTTTGATAGGTGGCCATAAATCACCAATAGCTGTTGTACGCATAGCAGCACTTAAATGTTCATATAAAAGAGGATTTTCTTTAGATAATTCTTCAATTAAATTTTTAGCTTTTTGACGCATTGTATTGCCATTGAATGGACATGGTGGAGCACAAGGTTCTTGACCATGAAGTGAGATGGCATTTCTTATTTCTTCTTCACGGAAATAAAGCAATGGTCTGATTACAGTTACATCAGAACGACTTAAATAAGTAGATGGCATGAAAGTCTTTAATTGACCAGAATAAAATAAATTCATGAAGAAAGTTTCTACGGCGTCATCATGATTATGGGCATAGGCTATTTTATTGTAGCCATGTTCTTTGGCATAGCCATTGATTGCACCACGGCGGAAGAAAGCACAGGAATAACAAGCGTTTTTATTATCTTGATTAGCGATAGTTTCAGCGATATTTACTTCATGAATATGGTAAGGCATGTTTAATTTATCGCAGAATTTTTGCATAGCTTCGCAAGAAAAATCTTTAGTAAACATAGGATTTATGGTGATTGCTCCTAGTGTGAAATTTTTCTTTAAAGTATTTTTTAATTCTGTTAAAGCGTATGCCATAAATAGGCTATCTTTGCCACCAGATAGACCGATTAGGATTTTATCATTATCTTCAATTAATTGGAATTCAACAACTGCACGGATTATGCGACTTAAATATTCTTTAGGTAATGGTTGCATAAAAAACTCCTTTCTTATAATAAATATTTGATAAATAATTATATTGTCTTATTTAAATAATAGATAAAAGGTAGGATAAATGAATTATACAAAAGATAATATCTTTTATCAATCATAGCTTTTAAATTTTATGTAATATTGTTATAATAGAAAACAAAGCTATTAATTTGTAATGGAGGTTTTCAACCTATGAGTGAACAAAAATGTAATTTATGCTATTGGTCATAGAAATCCAGATACAGACTCCATCTGTTCTGCAATAGCATATGCAAATTTAAAACGCAATATGGGCTGTGAAAATGTTGTACCAGCTCGTGCAGGTAGCGTAAACAAAGAAACTAAATATGCTTTAGAATATTTCGGTGTAGAAGCTCCTCAGCTTGTAAGTGATATTTATCCAAGAGTTAAAGATATTGCTGTTAAAGTACAAAAATCTGTAAAAGCAACAGATAATCTTCGTACTTTAGGTATGGCTATGAAAGAATGCAATCTTCGTTCTATACCTGTAGTTGATGATGAAAATAAATTAATTGGTATGGCTAGCGTTAGTGATTTAGCAAAAGCTTATTTCCAAGAAATCACATTAGATAGCGTATCTGCTTCTGGTGCTTGCATCAACGATATTGCTAATGTTATTGAAGCTGATGTTTTAGTTGCTGGCAATAACGAAGGCAAAATCAATGGCGAAATCAAAGTAGCTGCTGCTTGCATGGAAAAAGTTGCAGAAAGCATCAAAGCTGGCGATGTAGTAATCATCGGCAATAGACCAGAATCTGCATTTATTAAATGCATTGATTTAAAAGTTGCTTGTGTAATCATCACAGGAAATACAACTATTTCTGATGAAGTAGTTACTAAAGCAAAAGCTGAAAATGTAATGATTTTATCTACAGCATTGGACACTTATAGCACAGCTCGTCTTATCAGCCAATGTGCCCCAATTTCTAGCATTATGACTACAGATGTAATTTCTTTCAAACCATCTGATATGTTAAGTGATATCAAAGGTGTATTAGAAGCAAATGAATACCGCAATTATCCAGTAGTAGAAAATGGTAAATTAGTTGGTATCGTAAATAAAGATAAATTCATGATGCCTGAAAAACAACAGATTATTTTAACAGACCACAATGAATTAGCTCAAGCTGTTGAAGGTATTGAATCTGGTAAAATCATCGAAGTTGTTGACCATCATCGTTTCGGCGGATTACAAACAAGCGATCCTATTTTTATCAATGTTCGCCCAGTTGGTTGTACTTGTACAATCGTAACTAATATGTATCAACAATATGGCGTAGAAATTCCAAAAGAAATTGCAGGTCTTTTAATGTCCGCTATTATTTCTGATACAGTATTATTCAAATCCCCAACTTGCACACAAACAGATAAAGATGCTGTAGAATATTTAGCAAAAATCGCTGGTGTAGATTATAAAGAATATGGTATGGCAATGCTCAAAGCTGGTGCAGATATCGGCGATATGACTCCTGCTCAAATCGTTAAAAATGACTCCAAAGAATTCCAGATTGGTAACTATCCAATGCTCATCAGCCAGTTATCCGTTATGGATACAGACCAAGTAATGGCTATGCAAGATGAAATCTTAGCTGAAATGGCTCGTGTATGCACTGCAGAAGGTTATGCAATGTCTATCGTTATCGTTACTGATATCATCAACGAAGGTAGCTATTTACTCTTCAGTGGCGAACCTAAAAACTTAATCGGTGAAGCATTCAAACAAGATGCAAGCAAATCTGTTATGTATTTACCAGGTGTAATGTCCCGTAAAAAACAGATTATTCCACCACTTTCTGAAGCTGTAAAAAGTCTTTAAGAAAAAATTATAAATCTATAGATAAAATACTGGTATGATTTAAATTCATGCCAGTATTTTTTTATTTTAAATTTATTTTGTGATAATATGATAAAATGATAAAAAAAGAATTTTTATTTGGGAGGATTTTCTTTTGAATATATATGATGGTTTAAATCCAGCACAAGCTCAAGCTGTAGCTCATACAGAAGGGCCTCTTCTTATCATGGCAGGCGCTGGTTCTGGAAAAACGAAAGTATTGACTTGTAGAATAGCTAATTTATTAGATAAAGGAGTATCTCCATATAATATCTTAGCGATAACATTTACTAATAAAGCTGCAACAGAAATGCGTGAACGTGTAGATAGAATGATTGGTGAGAAAGCAAAATATGTTTGGCTCAGTACATTTCATTCATTTTGTGCTAAATTCTTGCGTTTTGAAATCGAAGCTTTAGGTATTTATAAGAAAAATTTTGTCATCTATGATACACAAGATGCTTTGACTTTGATAAAAATTGTTTAAAAGAATTAAATCTTGATGAAAAACAATATGTACCATATGCAGTACAGTCAGCTATTTCCAATGCTAAAAATATGATGACAACTCCACAAGAGTATACACAATCAGCAAGTGATTTTTTGCTAAAAAATTGCAGAAATTTACACTATGTATCAAGCAAAATTAATTGAAAATAATGCTTTAGATTTTGATGATTTATTGATGCTGGCAGTTAAAGTTTTAAAAGAACACGAAGATATAAAAATGAAATATCAATCAACGTTTCCAATATATTTTAGTTGATGAGTATCAAGATACAAATGGAGCTCAATATCAATTGACTTCACTTTTAGCTGGAATGTATCGCAATCTTTGCGTCGTAGGTGATGCAGACCAA
>ENA-OQDC01001583-OQDC01001583.1-human-gut-metagenome-genome-assembly--contig:-NODE-1583-length-10991-cov-1.996134_pt1 | contig 10991 bp, 10 predicted proteins | sample MGYA00242770_ERZ504601 | MGnify/ENA primary metagenome ERZ504601 (study PRJEB26092, sample SAMD00036305) | human gut metagenome | host: Homo sapiens | study: EMG produced TPA metagenomics assembly of...
GTCTTAAGAATCCTATTTCCAGAGGCGGGCGACACCTTACCCCGGAATGCCTCATATTGGCTTCCCTCCTTGGGTAGCCAAGTATAGATACTATAATCTGCAACCGTCCCCGACCCCGTCGGAATATAACTAACGGTTTCGGAGTAGCTGAGCAGGAACAGCTTGTCCGAGGTGGCCGTCACGGCTGCATGCCTATTCTCATCTCCGCCGCCGATGTTGTTCGTAAGTTTCCTAACCGATTTCACCTTGGACTGGAAATCAGACGGCATGAGGTTCCAAATCTCACCCGAGTTCATCTTCGCACGAAGCTCGCAGGCCTCCCAGCCCCGCCGTTATAGCCTTGAATCGAGGCGGACGCTTCAGCGATTAGTCTGGCGGGCTTTACGGCCGGTCTATTTGGCAGCACCGGTTTTTCGGTAGGCGGCTCGGGGCCCGGTTCGGGAGCCCCCCAATCTGGGGGATTCATACGACCCTCGATGCCCATTGAGGTGGTTAAGAACGTCAGTCCCGCCTTGCCGGATTCGTCGGCCAAGTCGTCGTGGTTGATGCCGATGATGCGATATTGCATTGTCTTACCATCGGTGAGCTTGATTGACCACTTCGTGCCGGCATCCATGGCGGCCTTTGCCTTGGCGTAGGCGGGCGACGCCTCGCCCTTCGCTGCGATGTCCTCGGCTACGGCCTCCTGCTCATCGAGCGTCCAGTCCTTCGCGTCCTTGGCGACGGCCGCCTGCACGGTCGCGGAACCGGTGCCTGTGGAACCGCCGCCCGTCGCACCGCCCTCGGTACCGCTGTTCGTCCCGCTATTGACCGCGCCGCCGACCAGGTTGAACTGATTTCGAATCGCTCCCGCCACACCGGGTCCTGCAAACACGATTACCAGGCCGATGAGGGGCGATGGATCAGCAGCGTTACTCGATTTGATCAGACTTGGCCATGCGGGAGACGGGCACTTCTAGGAGATACCCCTTCCCAAGGCGAAATTGCCGCTGCATGCATATGCGGCTCCCTTCGCTCAGGGCTAATAGATTCGACGCAATCGTAGAGGTGCCGCAGGTCTTTGCGGCGGTCTTGCCGCTGCGGTAAGGTTGGGGATTGAGGGAATGACTAAAGAAATCAGTCAATGAAGATGCTATTGAAAATCACTCCGATTGACTGGAGCTGAGCGTTGTTCGACCATAAGGGTTGGACGGGTTTGAGTTGTGGAGCGCGGGTTCGTAAATCTATCAGGAGTCATCATCGGCCTGTCCGATGCATCTGACGGCACTGAAGTCGCCGAGGTTCACGGCAGGTTCGAAGGCGTACTTCTTCCCGCGCCATACGTAGAAGCCGTTCTCCCGAATTGCCTTAAGTTCGGCGGGTTTTATGCAATGGCCGTCGGCTCTCACCTCGAAGGTCGTTCCGCATCCCGAAACCAGCGTCCATGATCCGTTTTGCGACCAGTGGTTCGACGTACAGGTGAAGGATTTCTTGTTCTTGGTAAGTTTTAGAGCCTGACCGCACTTGGGACACAAACCATAGATCTCGGCGAAGGCCTTTTCCTGCTTCTCGAATGCGTTATCCAGAACCGCAGCCGCCTCGCGCTTCGTTAGGTGCTCGACATCGATCGCCTCGGCATCATCGCCGAGCATGCGCCTGATTTGGCTGATTTGGGCGCTGGAGGCGGGCTTGTTGCCCCAATTTTTTGACAGATTCAGTGTCCCATAGGGATCTGTCTTGGGAGGGTACGGGATAGTGGTCTAACCAGCGTCGAACTGCGGTCTCGGCTTCAGCCTCATCGTCATATTCACGGACGGTCTTGTTGTTGCCGTTGAAATCGACCGTGACGCGGTAGAGGATATCGGGGGCGTGCATGCGAACCGACCAGCCCCTTGCCTCGGATGGCCTCGAGCCGTCTGCGCGGCGAATCCAAGCGATATTCTGGCTCGATGACGTGAGGTCGACCTTGCGGACGGAAAGAACCCAGCCCTCGGGAGTGTCCTCGGATGCCTCGATACGGTCGCGTAGACCCGACAGAGGGCCACGGACGGCCTTTTTCTCGTTCTCATCGAGGTCACTCGGGTCGATGCCGATCAGGCTCGGAGCCGTGCAGATATCGTTCTTGTCGGAATCGCCCACGCAGTCTATCAGCAGCAGGTTCTGTTTCTTGTACCCCGTTTCGGGGTCCTCGTAGAGACGCAGGCCGCGCCCGACCATCTGCGTATAGAGGGTTGAGTTTCGCGTCGGCCGGGCTAGTAGAATCGTCTCGATGAGAGGCATGTCAGTGCCTTCGGTGAATACACCGAAATTGATGATGACGGGAATCTTTCGAGCGGTGAAGTCCTCGATAATCTGGCGGCGCTCGTCCATTGGGGTCTTGCCATCGACGACCACCGCGCCCTCGATGAGTTCGGCCAACGCGTAGGCATGTTTGACCGACGAGGCGAAGATGAGAGTCTGGCCGCGATGGAATCGGCGGTATGCCTCGGCGACCTGCGCGTTCGATTTCGGACGGTTCACGGCATCGTTCAGGGCGCTCAACTGGAAGTCTCCCGCCACGCGCTTCACGCCAGCGGTGGACCATTCGACCTCGACCTGCTGCAGTCGATATCGCAGAGGCACCGCGGCGATACCCCAGAGGAGGTCGCGGCTGGAAGACAATATCCCTCGAGATATCATCCGAATCCCCTACCGTCGCCTCGGTTCGGCGTCGCCGTGAATCCGATGTGGAGACGGGGTTGCAGATAGTCGATTATCTTGCGATAGGTGGGTGCTGATGCGTGGTGAGCCTCGTCAGTCACGATGAGGTCGAAATCGCCCGGCTTGAAGTTCCGCTCGAGGCGGGTGCCGCGCGATAGGGTCTGCACCGAGCCGGAGACGACTGGCTCGCCATCCGAATGCCTTTCGGCTTTCTCAATTCCCACGGGGCAATCGAAATACTTGACAGGCTGCGCCACCAGCTCGTCCCTGTGGGACAGAATAAGCATCCGGCCGTGCCTGTGGATGTTCGCGAACGTGACGGTCTTTCCCAAGCCGGTTGCCATTTGCACCAGATGGGCGCCGCCGTCAAGGTTGTCGATTATGTCGATACATTCCGCTTGGTAGTCCCTTAATTTCAAACCGCTCGCAGACATGTGGCTCCTATCTCATGGAGGCCTGTGCCGCGGATCCGTGGTATGGGTAATATGCGTTTATGGATTCGCGGCATGTGGCCATGAAGTCCGGTCCCTTGTCCAGGCGACGATCGGTCGCATTGAATTACGGAACCCTACGAGACCCTTTCCCTCTCAGGGGTAATCGCTGGCAGGAGACGTAGTCTGCTAAAACCGCCTATATCGACCCCACCTGGGTACTCGGTATCCGAAATGGATCCCGTCATCCTTTGCGCCTTTCGCCAAGTTTTGAGCACTTGCGGACTCTTTCAGGCCCTTAGCGGCCACGTCCTCCGCGCTCGGCGCTTTCCGATGCTGATCAGGCGTCGAATCGCGCGGCAGGCAACCGGATAGGTCAAGAATAATCGGCTGGTTGATATTTGTTTGTCGGGGATGATGGCCGAGCGGCAGGTGGATAGCGAGGAATCGCGTTTGGCGATGTGTTGGACGGGCAGATAGGGACAATGCGGGTTACTAGATGCGCGGGTAGGTGGTTATCGAACAGGGTGATTTTACGGGGAGTTTGAACGTGTTGTGGAGGCGGTTCGGTATTGGGATGTTGAAGGGAGTAATAGCGCAGAACTGCGGAAATGGTTGGTTTTGGTTGTCTTTGTCGGGTTGACCTGGGCGACGGATAAACCATTACTGCGGTGAGGATTATATGGCGGCTCGGCACAGGTAGAGGGCTAGCGGGTAGGTAGAAGGGCAGGAAAGAGCGGAAGGGATAAATAGGACGATGTGGGTTCGCGATATGAGTGATGAAAACAACTTGCTTTACTGAGGGACGCCTTTTTGTGGCACCCCACATGTTTGACTGAGTGGATGGGGAGACGTCGAAATCGAGATTAGATTGAAATCTCTCCTAAACGATATTGATCACCTAGACTTACCAGGGTATAATGAAGGTGTTCCGAAAGGAACCCAGGCTCGGCTGGTAAACCTGACGTTCGGCGCGGTGTACGTGGACGCGCCTGGAGAGCTTGACCTCGAGTACGTTCAAGCCTAGGGGCCTAAGCCCCCGCGCCTAGACTTCGGTTTAGGAGAGCAGACTGGCAGGCAGCAACCGAGAATCAATAAGGGCGCGAAAGCGCCCTTATTTATTTAGAGAGTAGATATTGCCGCCGCGGCACCGATAACGACAGTTTCAGCGATTGAGGTAGTTTTCCCAAAAAGGAGGCACCTCATGAGAAGCAACAGCTATGGGCGTCTAGCCGGTAAGGAAGAAGCTGAAGCAATAATTTCACTAGCCCAGCAGTTCGATAAGAATTTGAATGGCAAATCTTTTCTTATTTGCTTCGGTACAAAGACACTTCGTTTTCTCGAAGTGTCATTTTCTGCTGGCAGCTTCAGTCATCTCGCGGGCATCGACAAACACAATTGCCGAATCAAACCTCATGAGGTGTATGCCCGAGCGATTGCAGGCAATCTTAAACCCCAAGACCTCGGCTATAGCATCGCGCCTAAGTTTAAGATGAAAACAATCGCAGCCAAATTCCTAAATGAATTCAGTTCCACCGCAACACATGTGAGTGCAGTCAACAAGCGTCGCTCAAAAGTTAACGCTGAGATTTGGATATCCGGGTCAAAGGCAGGCTTCGCAATTGGCGCGATTCACATCGGTTCAAAGAAATCGGGGCCGGTAACCTTCGCCCCGACAAGCCTTCAACTCCTGAGCGATATCGAACTCCAAGAAAAGTCGGTTGGCACGGTTGAGCCTATCGCTATCATCCTCTCGCGCAGGAATGACGAAATGTCCTATTCGGTCATTGAGTTTTTAGACGAAAATCTCACCGAAATCCACTCTTCTTCCCTTGCCTCGATACTGTTGAGCTGCGGAAATGAAGTAGCGCTAAGGAATAAATATCCTGAATTATGCGATCGGCTTTTCGACAAGGATTTCGAATCGCTCGATGACATTTCGGAATACGCCACGGAGTATGCGGAGGAGTGCAATCGAATCAACGCCCGCCGCGCAGAAATCGAAACGAGCCTGTCGAAATAAATACTCTCGAAGGCCGAGTGCCCTGTTGCCCCCTGAGTCCTCCGCCGTTGAGATGGCCCCCGTGCATTGGGTCATCCCCTCTCTATGGGAAGACCGATTAGAGTGACATGCAAGTCAGTACATGCAACGGCGGATATATCAGCCAACAGTCAAGCTGTCATCGGTTTGGCGCTTAAGCAAGGCGGCTATTTGAACCTGCTTAGGAAACGGCTCAAGGGATTGCGCTGCCACCATCGTTTCTTGTCGGTTTTCCCTTTCGACCAATCAGAGTTAGAGCCATCGGATTCATCGGCTGCAGTCTCATCTGACTGAACAGCTTGATCTTCCTGCCCATCAGCCATATCGTACGATTCCGCATCCGTTTCAATCGTTCCGAAGTAATCGGGCTCCGATCCCTCGATCTCGGAATCCGCCTCCCTATCGATCTCGTCTACGATATCGCATAGACGAGTCAAATCCTCCCAAGTCAGGCGAGGCTGATTGCCCCAATCCTGCTTCCCGATACCCTTTACCACGGCAATGTGGGCATGTCTGCCGATATATGGAAACTGAACCCTTTCACTTTTAGAAAAACCAGATTGATTTACATAGGGATGGTAATTATCCAGCGCCGATACGGCCCTTGCAGTCCAAAGCCATTCGCGGCGCCTGTCTCGCTGGCATCTCGGGGACAGGTCACCGAATACGGTCCTCAGGAGCAATGATTCGCAATCCTCCGAAGTCAAATCGATGCCGCCGAAATTTATCTCGATAACGTCCAGGCCGATTTCGCTAAACTTCACTGCGTCTTCCAGCGACTTTGGGTGCTCCACGCGAATTTCAACCGCAACCCTGCCGAGATCCCCACGGCTATCTTTCAGTGTCAGGACAGCATCTGGGCGCAGGCCGTTTTCCTGAGTCGTCTCAAGCTCAACGGCCTCGATAGTGCATTTTCTCGCCGAGTACGGCACCCAGATCTCCGGATAGACGCAGCGGTCGTCCTGTTCGAAAGTCTGCCGCCAATCGTGAACCCATCGCCCGGAATCGCTCATCTTCGATGCGTGCGGCGCGGCGTCCGCCAAGGAGACCATCGGGAGGCGGAACTCCCTGCCGGCCGAATCGGCCAGAAGAGACTTAACTGCCCTATGCAGCTGCGACTCGAAACCTCCGCCACACGAGAACAGCGATGAGTGCCTGAAGCACTTGTAGTACGGGTGAGGCGTATTTGTCGCAGTCCGCACGGCCTGCAGTTTGCCGCCACAGGACGGGCGGACGAGCCCGCAGCGCTCTCCGTACCTGTCGAGCGGTACCGAACTCAACCATACAAACCTATCAGTTTGTGGGTCATAGCCGAACGGCACTCCCCGTCCCGCGCATTTCGAAGTCAAAGAACCCCATTTCATGTCGTGTTTTAGCACAACGTATATGAAACGCATTGTTCGTGCTGGCAGGCGCCGTTGCGGCAATCGTGCTGGCTTGCCAATAGAAAAGCCCGCGCTAGATGGCGCGGGCTTAACAGCTGAGTTTAGAAACAAAACGCGGGGCAGACGAAACGCAAGTTCATAGGGTTGTGGTTACACGCCGGATTGCCGGAATAGCTGACAAAGAGGAAGTTGCTGGAGCCGTACGGATTCACCGTACGCTCCCACCAATTAACCCCATTCTTCAGGCACCACCCATTGCTCGAATAGTTATTTGTCACCTTGCCCTTGAAAGCCTCGTACTGGGCACCCTCGGAGGAAGTCCAAGGGAAGCTGGATGCCCAGTAGGAAGTGGGGACGATCTCGGAGTAGCTGAGCAGGAACAGCTTGTCGGAGGTCGTCGTGACAGCGGCGTTCTTATCGGTTCCAGTGACGTTGTTTGTGAGCTTGCTGACGGGTCTCACCTTGGACTGAAAATCGGCCGGCATGAGGTTCCAGATCTCGCCGGAATTCATCTTCTGGCGCAGCTCCGACTTCTCCCAGCCGCCGGCGTTGGCGTCGATAGCGTTCATGCGGGACTGAATGTCTGTCGAGGTTGTGAGGAACGTCAGCCCCGCTTTTGCCCGAGCCGTCGGCGAGGTCATCGTGGTTGATGCCGACGATACGGTAGGTCATCGTCTTGCCATTGGTGAGCTTTACCGACCATTCACTTCCCGTTTCCATGGCTGCCTTGGCCTTGGCGTAGACGACCGAGGACGTACCGTTCTTGGCGATATCCGTCGCCGCGGCCTTCTGCTCGTCGAGGGTCCAGTCCTTCGCGTCCTTGTTCACGACGGTCTTCATCGCCTCGCGGTAGGCCTTCTCCTCGGCCGAGATGAAGCTGTCGCCGTCGGTACCGGAGTCGACCGTGTTCGTCACCTGGTTGAACTGGTTGCGGATGGCACCGGAGACCTGCGGTCCCGCAAATACCACCACCAGGCCGATGATTGCGATGACCAGGACGTACTCGATGATGGATTGACCTCGAAGGCGGGCACTCCTAGGAGATCCACCCCCCCGAGGCGAAAATGCCGCTGCATGCATTGCGGCTCCCTTCGCTCAGGGTTTGCAGATACATCACCGAGCGTAGGACAGGCGTGGCAATCCGCCACGGTCTTGCCGTTGCGGCATTAGTTTATTTAGGAGATCGGACCCATGTAAAAGTCCCAAGACGCAACGACGTCGAGAGGACAGTTCCATGGTTCAGGCCACCGATTCAGAAGTAAAAAATGCAATCGAGAAGGTTCACGTACCGCCTATCAAGACGCAGGGCATCAAGACAAAGCTCGTTCCTTGGATTTCGCAATACGCTTCGCTTGATGCCCAAACGGTTTAGGTCGAGCCGTTTATGGGCTCGGGCGTCGTCGGCTTCAACCTCGCGCCGAAGCGGGCACTGTTCTCGGACACGAACGTCCATATCATCGACTTCTACCGTTCCATCCAGGACGGAGAGCTTACCGCCGCGAGCTGTAGGAAGTTCCTCGAATCCGAAGGCGCCCGCCTGAAATCGAGGGGGGGGATTACTACTATGAGGTCCGGGACCGCTTCAATGAATCGCATGACCCGTATGATTTCCTCTTCCTCAACAGGTCTTGCTTCAATGGGCTTATGAGATTCAACCGCCAGCACCGCTACAACGTCCCCTATGGACACAACGACAACCGTTTCTCCAAGGCATACGTCACGAAGATCGTGAATCAGGTCGAGTACGTCCAAGCAAAGATTACCGAGAATGATTGGGAGTTCCTAGCCATGAGCTACGGGGACGCCATAGATGCCTCGCCTAGCAATTCCCTCATCTATTGCGACCCGCCCTATATAGGCCTCACGAGCACCTATTACGACACCTGGGACGAGGAGAAGGAGAAGGGGCGGCACGATTCACTCATGGAAAGCGGATGCAGGTTCATGGTCTCCTCGTGGGCGCACAACGACTACAGAAGCAATGAACTCATCGGCACGCTTTGGTCGGATTGCCACGTCTCCTACGCAGACCATGCCTATATCGTCAACGGAAGGCACAAGCCCGTGGTCGAGGTGCTGCTGACGAACTATGTAACGGAGTGGCGGGGGGGGTCGTGTTGCCGGGGAGGCAAGACTACCGAAGGTGAATTCACCTTCGGTAGGTTGGGCGAAACATAGCCCAGCACCGAAAGGGGCCCCATGGAGACCACTACCGAAAAGGCATCCGATAGCCTGAAAATCGGAATGACAGCCGAAGACACCTTCGAACCTCGGCTTATCAACGGAGACTGCCTCGATTGGCTCAGGACACTCGCCGGCAGCAGCGTGGATCTCATTCTGACCGACCCGCCCTATAACCTTGGGTAATTCATGCGCGACCGTGCTACCAACCTTAAGGCTATGAGGGAAAACTATTTCGGCGCGGCCGGATGGGATGATTCGGATTGCAATCAATGGGCCGAGACTATGAATGGGTTTCTATCTGAAGCTGCCCGCGTCCTGAAACCAGGCGGCTCGTTGGTTGTTTTCATGGCCGTAATCAAGGTGGAGACGTTCGTGCGGCTCGCGCAGGAGAACGGGTTCTACTACAAGACGACGGGGACTTGGCACAAGCTCAACCCGATGCCGCGGAACATGAACCTGCACTTCATTAACTCCACCGAGTCTTGGATCTACTTCACCTACGGTGCTAGGACGGGAACGTTCAACAATTGCGGCCATGCGGTCCATGACTTTTTCGAGACGCCAGTTACCCCCAGAAACGAACGGAGCTATGGGAAACATCCTACGCAGAAACCCGTGGGCCTCATGGAGCAGTTCGTGGGGTTGCTCTCGAATCCGGGAGATCTCGTTCTCGACCCGTTCATGGGAAGCGGCAGCTCAGGCGTCGCCGCGCTTGAGGCAGGACGCAGGTTCTGCGGCATCGAGGTCGATCCATACTATTTCGATATCGCCAGCAAGCGCATGCGAGAAGTGATGGGCAATGACAGGCAACTCAAGTCTCGGCGCGACAGCCATCCCGATGAAGAATCAACGGGAGGCATTCGATAATGAAACCGACTGTGATTGACCTGTTCGCGGGTGTGGGAGGATTCTCCCTCGGCTTCGAGCAGGCTGGATTCGATATCGTCCTCGCGAACGAATACGACAAGTCCATCGCCCACGCATATTCGGAAAACAGGCCGGGTATCCCGATGATCGTCGAGGACATCACTAGGCTCTCCATCGGGGAGACCTTTGACCGCTTTCGGGGCAAGACGACCGTCATCATCGGCGGGCCTCCGTGCCAGGGTTTCTCGCAAAAGGGAAAGCGGAAGAGTGTCAACGACCCCAGAAACTTCCTGTTCCGATATTACTTCGAGGTCGTCGACCGCGTACGCCCGCAATACTTCGTCATCGAGAACGTGCCGAACCTGCTCACCACCGAGCACGGGTATTTCAAGCAGGAAATCATCGAGCTTTTCGGCGGCATAGGCTATGCCCTGAGCTGTGGGATTCTTTGCGCGTCAGACTTCGGGGTTCCGCAGGACAGACGTCACACCTGCATCATCGGACGGCATGGCGATACCGCCGTGGAGCTCCCGCGTCCCACGAGAACCCGCACAACGGTCTGGGACGCGATCAGCGACCTAGCATATCTTAATTCGGGAGAGGGCGAGGAGGTGCAGGATTATCGGCTCGATGCTCAGTCCGAATACCAGACAAAGTTGCGCCGCGGTTTAGACCGGCTGTACAACCATGTCGCGACAGCCCACTCCAAGGTCACGCTCGAGAGGTTGAGACTGATACCCGCGGAATGCGGCAGGGAAACGCTACCCGAAGAACACCTCACGCGATCTATCTACAGCGGCGCGTGGTGCCGCCTGCGCAAGGACGGCGTATCCAGAACCATCACGACGCGGTACGACACTCCCTCCTCGGGAATGTTCACCCATCCCTATCTCAACAGAGCAATCACGACCCGCGAGGCGGCTCGTATCCAGTCCTTCCCCGATACGTACAGGTTCTACGGAGCCAAGTCGTCCCAGATGAAGCAGGTCGGTAATGCCGTGCCGCCGCTCATGGCAGAGGCGATCGCAAGGCGAATCTTGGAAGACTATCGGAGGAAATGACGAGGCGGGCTATCTCCTGCCCTAGGACTTCAAAGTAATCCAACCCGCTCAGAGTCGATTTAAGGTGGTATGTTCGGGTCAGACGTGTCCAGTATGTGACTTTGCCGAAACGCTCAATATTCGGGTTCTGGGGCGGTTCTTGCGGTGGCGGCTGTGGGTGCGCTCCGCGCAATCATGCCAAAGCTAAAAGATGTCAGATTGTCAAGCCATGTTGCGCCGAATCAAGGGGCTTGGCTATAGGCACACGGCGCAACTAGCCGCAGTAGGTAGACGCAGGCAAATGGGTTTCGCGTATGTAGACTAAGCAGACGAAATAGATTACATATGCGGAATCAAATCGAAT
>ENA-OQDC01001585-OQDC01001585.1-human-gut-metagenome-genome-assembly--contig:-NODE-1585-length-10983-cov-1.869473_pt1 | contig 10983 bp, 12 predicted proteins | sample MGYA00242770_ERZ504601 | MGnify/ENA primary metagenome ERZ504601 (study PRJEB26092, sample SAMD00036305) | human gut metagenome | host: Homo sapiens | study: EMG produced TPA metagenomics assembly of...
CCTTAAACCCCATCTCTGCAAACAATTTAATGTCTTCTTTATATCGGTGGTAAAAATCTATTGCCACCAGCTTCATGTTATCTTCTGTCGGAACCTCTGTTCTTGGTCCCACAATTCCTTTTGGTGTCACATCCTGGATATCTAGCCCTTTTCCATCTTCCAGATATGCACCCTCACATTGATTGGCTGCTGTTGCGCCTCCCCACAAAAAATTTTTCGGAAACATTATTCTTCCACTCTCCCTTCTTTTAATACACCATAATGATACAAGGCTCCAATTAAATTTGCATCATTGTAAAACTTACAGTTTGTTATCTCAGGTTTCGGAACATACGGTGTAATTTTGCGAATCGGATGATGTTCCATTAATTCATTCATGCTTCTGTTCAAATATTCCAGCAGCAGCGGCTGTTTACTGATTCCTCCGCCAATTGCCACCACATCCAAATCCAGTATCACATTTAAATTATAAATTTGAACTGCCAGCGTATCTGTAAATTCTTTCAGTGCTTTCAATACCGCTTCTTCTCCCTTTGTTTGCCGATCAAAGATCTGAATCCCATCCAATTTTTCCGGATCTTCTCCTGTATAAAAAGCTGCTTTTTGGGCAAGGGTCTCTGCGCCGTTTGCCATGCCCCAGTATCCTTTCGCTTCCTCTGATCGTTTCTGATCTGTCAATATATAACTGTATTCACCGGCTGTAAAATGCCCTCCCCTGTACAATTTGTGGTCTATGATTATCCCACCGCCCACACCAGTACCCAGCACTACAACCGCTCCGTTTCTGCAGTCCTTCAGACTACCTTTCCATTTTTCTGCAAGTGCCGCACACTTTCCGTCATTTTCAATCGTCACCGGAAGTTTATATCTTTGTTCCAGTAATTGCACAACCGGAACTTCACTAAAATATGCCAACATTCCTCCGGTCACACAGTAGCCTTTCCGGCTGTCCAACATTCCCGGCATACTGACAGCAATTCCTTCTATTTGTTTCTGATACTTTTCTACAACAACATCCAGTCTCTGCAAAAAGTCTTCCAGCGTATGATCCACATATCCCGGCGTCGGAAATTTGCCTCTTTCCAATATCTTGGCACTTTCATTCATAAGCGCATATTTTACAGCTGTACCGCCTGCATCAATCACCAGATATTTCTTCATCTTACCCTCACCCTTACTATCCAAAATTTGATCGCCAGTTTTGCAAAAAAGTCTTCTAACGTCAATCTGACTTCCGCTGTTTTATAAAGCCTGATCTTTCGATAATTCCTGCCCGTGAATATAGGTCATGTCATCAGCCACTCTCGGTGCCGGTATCATCTCATAGCTTACTTTTCCAGTTCCTCCATAAGAACTGCCACAGTCGCCTGATCTCCCAGCCCCCATACTTCTCCATGAGGCCATGCCATATTGTAAACTGCCGCCTTATGATTAAATTCTTCTAACTGCTCAAACAAATATTTGCCTACTTTTCCACATGGATGCACTTTCAACTGCAATTCTGCCAGTGAAACACCAAACTGTTTATATACATCCATTGGAATTTGCCATAGTTCCGCTTTTGAAGCAAAAATTACATTTGCCGCATGAATATCCATCATCAGATTAAATTCAAATCCTCCATTCGGATAGGCGGCTCCTCCGATCCAGATAATCGTAATCCTTTCTGCAATTTCCGGACAGATCAGCAAAGCAGATGCCACATCCGTAACAGCTCCCTGACAAGCAATATACAATGGTCTTTCATCCACTTTCAAAGCTTCTTCGATAATAAATCTGGCGCCCTCTGATTCTACCGGAGTCTGCTCGTCTTCCATTCCCTTTGAAGCGCCCAGAGCTACCGGATATTCTCCTTCTATCCCCATCAGCTCCATCATCCTGATTACTTCATCATAGCTTGCTTTTGCAGTATTCTCCTCTCCGTATTCCTGGGGATTTTTACAAAAATGTCCCGCTACGATTCCCCGCACATCAAACTTGGGAGTCATCAGATGGTGTGCAAGCGCAAACTGATCATCCGCCTCATTTTTACAATCCGTATGAACAATCACTCTTATTTTTTTATTTTCCGATACTTGATATGCATACTTCCACATTACTCTTCTCCTCCTTATCTTTTCCGCTTTCAAAAACAGATTTTCTATCCTTTATTCTGCAGTTTGTTCTGCCAGTTTTTTTCTCCGCTCTTTCAATTCACGTTCCATCTGGTCGTACTGTTTATCCAGATCATAGAAATACATCACAACAATACTTACGATATTTGCAATAATCGGAAGAATAACAAATGCAAATAAAATTGCCATATTCGCTTTTGATGACTGCACTGCCACCGTTCCGTCATAAGCTCCCCATGCAAGCAAACCTGCTACAATCGCACTCGCACATGCACTGGAAACTTTATTGAAAATCCATTGACTGCCATCTGTGTTCCTGCAAGATTCCTTCCGCTCTGCCATTCTCCATAATCTGCCACATCTGCCAGCATAGAAAATACATGTTGGAACGAAATCCCATTCCGAATCCCATCAGTCCCACTCCCAGGAATACAATCGCCACATTGCTGCCGCCTATCCAGATGATCAAAGACCCAAATCTGAATCAAAGTTCCCACAATCGAAATATTTCTTTTACTGTATTTTGCATTGAGACGTGCTGCAATCAACATTGAAAAAATCGGAACAATCGTTGTGATCGTCACTGCCACAGAAGTCATCATCTCATTTCTCACAATATACTTGAAGTAATATGCAATCGCTGCAAACATGCCAAGATATCCCAAAAATAAAAAGAACGTATAGGTAATCATTAACATATATGGTTTGTTTTTTATCAGGTATCCAATATCTTTGATAATACTTGTTTTTTGATTTGTTCTTGGCGGCAAATTGATTTCACGAATACTTGCCACACAGATCAGCATGATCAAAAACACCATGATTCCAAACACAATATTTGTATTTCTATATCCCAGCGCCTGATTTCCATGTCCCAGTTTTTCAATCAGCCACAATGCCATAGATGCAGATGTCAAAGATCCAAGATTCGAGAAAATTGTTCTTGTAGTGGCAATTTTAGTACGTTCCGTGGCATCTGCACTCAAAGTCGGCAAAATGGACCCCATCGGAATATTTACCAGCGTATATCCAAAAGAAAAAATAATATATGTAATATACGCCCATGCCAGTTTTCCACCTGTTGAAAAATCAGGTGTCGTAAATACCAGTACCATTCCAACCGCAAGTACCGGAGCCCCTGCCAGCATCCAAGGTCGGTTTCGTCCCATTTTAGTGTTGGTCCGATCAACCAGCGCCCCAACCATATAATCTGTAAATGCATCAATAAACTTTGTGATCAAAAACATAAACGCAGCACTTGCCGCCGGTATTCCTGCCACATCGGTATAAAAAATAAGCAGATATGTGTTTACCATTAAATACGCCAGATTACAGGCATAGTCTGAAATACCAAACCCAATCCTCTGACGCCAGATAAATTTTTTACTGTTTGTTCCTGTTTCTTTCATCATCACTACATTTCAGTCCTTTCCACTGTTCTTTCCTGTATGACCGGCCGGTTCATTTGATGATGCTATCATATCTGCTTTCCTCTTTTTTCTATATCATATTTCTGCTTTATTTATTATATTTCCATCATTTTTATTAAATTTCTTCTCTTGAAACAAATTCCGGACTTTTATAATAGTCCCTGTACTGCTTCGGCGTCATATTTTTATACACCTTAAATACCTTTCCAAAGTGGCTCTGAGAGGAAAAACACAGATACTCGCTGATCTCTGTTAGAGATGCTTCGGAATATTTGAGCAAGTTTTCTGCTCTTTCAATCCGCATGTGCATACTATATTTCTGAATACTCTCTCCCGTTTCTTTTTTAAATATCCTGGATAAATGGCTTTCACTGACTCCCAGCGCCTCCGCAATATCCGGTATACAAATTTTCTGATGATAATATTTTCGTATATATTCCTTACACTGCTCCGTATACCTTGAGTTTGCTCTTTTTTCTCTTTCTTCTACGACCAGTTTTGCAAAATCATACAAACTCCTTTTCCTATATTCAAAAATTTCTGTCATTCTTTTGCACTGGTCTATCTTATTGATATAAAGATCACTGAGCTTATACGCTTTGGCAGGAGCTGCCCCACCTTCGATTGCTGCTCTTGTTGCCAACGTAATCGAACATATCCCCAGATTTCTTTCGTTTCGGATTTCATTTTCCGAGAGCTTTCCCGCAGTACTTGCCAATAATTCTACTGCCCCTACTACCTCCTCCAGATTTCCCTCACGAATATAATCCATCGTTTTTACTTCTTCCTGATAAGTATGATGATATATATCCTCTGTATCTATTCTTACATCCGCTTCAAGTCCAATCTCCTGTTTCTCGATCAGACCATTCGCATCCAAAATTTCTTCATCTTCGTATTTCTCCTCAATTTTTATATAAGATAAAAGCTCCAATAAAGCTAACAGATTCTGCAGTTTTAGTTTGGGCGGACACTGTTCATTTTCTATCTGATAAGCTTTACAGTATCGGTGTATCTCTACATAAGACATATCCTCAATACAGATTGGTCCCAGCAGAAGCATCTTCGTCATTTTTCTCTCATCCCACAAAAATCACTTTATTCTCATCCTGATAAATCACCGGTGTTTCTGGTTCATGATTCGATTTTTCAGAAGTTCGCGAAGTTCTTCTGATAATATCAGTGGATTGCTTTGCTCTGCTAATACCCCATAACAACTGATTGCATCCGTTTCACAATCCCATTCAAAAATTTTTATATTTGTCATAATGCTGATCTTCGTATATAAATACTCCATTTTCTTATCCTCTCAATCTAAAAATGCCATTTCGTTTCCGAAATGGCTTACAAGAATCTTCACATTTAAATTCTCAGAAATTTATTTTGACTCTTTCATAGATTTCACGCGATCCTGGATCGTCTTATTGAAATTCTCAATCTTACGCTCATAAGACGTATTCATATATTTTGACTGCAGCATAAAATCTGCTGTAGAAAGGTTGTTCGCGATCGGAATATCATAAACAACCGCGATTCGAAGCAGTGCTTTTACATCTGGATCGTGAGGCTGTGCTTCCAGAGGATCCCATAAAAAAATCATAAAATCGATCTGTCCTTCCACGATCTTTGCTCCGATCTGCTGGTCTCCTCCGAGAGGACCGCTGCAGTATCCTTTCACAGGAAGTCCCGTACGCTCTGAGATCAGTTTTGCCGTTGTTCCTGTTCCGCACAGAAAATGTCCTTTCAAAATCTCTTTATTTCTGTCACACCAGTCTACAAGTTCTTTCTTTTTTCCATCATGAGCAACCAGCGCAATGTGCTTTGCCTTGCCGATTTCCATGGTCACAAAATTATCATTCAGCATCTTTTTTCCTCCTGTCTTTTACCTTCACTGTGCAGCTTCATCCGTCTACGCCATCTGTTCCATGGAATCAAAACGGATGGCTGCGATCAGACCGATTATCACAGTTACTATCATACTATAAATCAGAGCGATTGGAAAGACTAAATCCATACTTATAAAGATTCCTGCCAACGCTGCGACCATCACCCCGATTCCCAGCACGAACATCTGGAAAAAAGCTCTCACCACATCCTGTCCGGTACGTCCAAGCACATCTCCCACCACGCACTGTGCCAGCACCTTACTGTACATCCGGTTCGCCTGAAGTATCGTGTAGATCAGGATCCCCAGGATTACTTCCAGCACATTTACCTTCCACAAGATTCCGATGGGCACACAGAGTAAAACTCCATCTACAAATGCTTTCACATGCTCCATCAGTGTCGAGTACCACAGCTTTTTCACCGGACTATCCGGAATCAGATAAAGATAGGGTGTTTTAATCTCAGTCTCCCACTTTCCAAGATATCCGCTGAAGATCAGAGTCATATACGCCAGAATTCCAAGCAGAAAATCTGAGGAATCCCGCTTTCCTGTGCTGTCTCTCGCATCGCAAATGCCATAACGATGCCTATCCCGAGATTCAAAAGTGTCATTTTCGAGAAAATAAACGTTCTTTCTTTTCGATATTCCAAAAGCTGGCGGTAAAAGATTGCCTTTGCTCCGACTGCCTGATAACGGACTGTCATATGGCGGAATTTTTTCTTCTTCTCCTCCAGCCCCATGACCATTTCGCCGTTTTTCTTCCGCTTGATCATTTCTGCATAGGTATCTGCAAATTTTGCCGCGTCCTCATAATAATCTCCATTACACGGCATCCGGTATGCCAGGATCACAAGCAGGATCGTCGTCAGAAGGTACAGAACCATCCCTGCAGCATTGAGCAGATCCGGACTTAAAAGAATCAGATGAAATGCAGAAATCTCCCATCCAATAATTGGAATCATCCGCAGGATCGGCCAGTCAAAAAATGCAGAAACTGCTGCAAAAGATACGCCTTTTTTCCAGAAATACAGAACGATCAGTCCTGTAACCATAAGCAGAAACACCTTGATCCCACGGCCGATCCACTCTCTTGCCTTCTCCGAAATCCGTTCACTGGAATACAGGCAGACCATCAGGCTGATCTCCAATGCCAGATTACAGATACAGATTCCCGCAAACAGCAGAATTCTCCACGGACTGACATCAAAAACTGTAATTCCTGCGATAATAAATATCAGAAAGAACACCACACTGCTCAGATAATTCATCCAGGCTCCATGGATTAGCACGACCTTTGGATCCACAGGCGCATTGAAGATAAAATGTGCATGTGCCGGGCGGAAGAGAATTCCTTTTCTGGATGCATATGACATAAAATTCAGCAAAAACAGATACAACGACCAGACTGTCAGAATGATCACCATTCCTTTTGCACTGTCAAACTTCATCTGCACTGCTAATTCTGCCAGCATCACAGCCAGAAAAACAGCATATGCCGCACAGGCTAACACAACCAGAAGTGTGAGCGGCTTTTTCACTGCTTTTTTCAAATTGTTGATCATACTTCGTTTTGTCAGATATCAATAGCGCTCTCACGATTTCTCACCACCTGTCATTTCAAAGAACAGCGCATCCAGATCCTTGTCTCCCACCTCATCCTTCCGGTAAGAACCAATGATCTTACTCTTCTCCATCACAAACATCATATCCCACAGCTCTTCTACCATCTCCAGCATATGCGTGCTAATCAGTACTGTAACTCCGAGAGCTTTTTGTTCCAGCACGACCTCCTTAAGCTCTTTGATCGCTTTTGGATCCAGCCCCACCATCGGTTCATCCAGAAGCAGCACTTTCGGCCTGATGGCAAGCGCACAGCAGATACTCACCTTCTGCATCATTCCTTTGGACAGCTCATTTCCCAGTTTATCCTGCTTGTCATCCAGGTCAAACCGGGCAAGCAGCGCTTCCACCTCTTCATCCGTAATCCCGCTGTTGTAAGCTTTTCTCATGTATTCGATGTGTTCTCTGACGCTGAGTGCATCAAACATGGCAGGCATCTCCGGAACATAGGCAAACTGTCTCTTTGCCTCCACACTTCTGGCAGGAAGTCCCTGAATTCCGATCCGCCCCTGATACCGAAGCAGACCTGCGATACTTTTGATGATCGTCGATTTTCCGGCTCCGTTGGCTCCAAGCAGACTGGTCAGTTCTCCTGGGTAAAGCTCGAAAGAAAGGTGTTCGTGCACTTTCTTCTCTTCTTTATGGGTGCGATAACCTATACATAGGTCTGTTGCGGTAATGACAGCTTGCTTTTCCATTAGTTGAAATACTGGATTTTACGTTGGTTCACAATGACATAAATAATAATGGGCGCACCAATGACCGGAGTGCGGCATTCAGCGGAATGATGCCTGCTTCGCCCGGCAGAATGCAGATGAAGTTGCAGAGCAGGGCAATGGCTCCTCCCGTCAGCATGGTGACAGGTAGCAGAGAATTATGGTTGGAGGTTCCCAGCATGAGGCGGGCAATGTGCGGCACGGCCAGTCCGATAAAGGAAATCGGGCCGCAGAAAGCGGTGGTCGTCGCTGTCAGTAATCCGGTGGCAACAAGCAGCAGGTTACGTGTACGGCGGATGTTGATTCCCAGGTTTTCGGCATAGCGTGTTCCCAGCAGCAGGGCATTCAGAGGCTTTATCAGCAGTATGGTAATCAGCAGTCCCGCCGCTGTGACCAAGGAGAAAAAGGGAAGCTGCTGCAAAGATACTCCTCCAAAGTTTCCCATTCCCCAAATCATGTAGGAATGCACCCCTTCTGCCGTGGAGAAAAAGTTGAGCAGGGAGATGGCAGATGAAGTGATATACCCTATCATGATACCTATAATGAGCAGCATGATGCTGTTTTTTATCAAAGTGGAGAAGAACAGGATGATTCCCATCACCAGCATGGAGCCTATGAATGCTCCGATAATGACGGACAGGAATCCGGATAAAGTGAATACTCCGGCAGTAATCGTACCTGCGCCTGCCAGCATGACCAAGGCAACTCCCAAACTGGCTCCCGAACTGATGCCCAGTATGGAAGGGTCGGCCAAAGGATTATTGAATGTGGTTTGCAACATCAGTCCCGATGCTGCGAGTGCCATTCCGCAAAGGAGGGCGGTAATGGCTTGCGGCAGGCGGGATTCCCAGACTATGAAACTCCAACTCGCCTTTTCTACTTCATTGCCTGTAAGGATATGCCACACCGCCTCGGCAGGGATGTTTACCGAGCCGAACAACAGGTTGGCTCCTGTCAATGCAAGGATGAGGAGGAGCAGTATGATACCGTATTTCGTTCCTTTATTCTTCAAAATCACTCCGCTAATTTAGTGAAATATTTTAATTCATACCCTTCTAAAAGCGTAGGATGGAATATTTTTATCAAATCTTTCAGCAACCGGTCGGGATGGAAAGGGGAATCTTCGTAAAAGTCTACCTTCCCTGTGTTGCATCCATAAATGTTGCGTTCCTTGAATGCGCGGAAACCGGTGTATGGAGCATAGTCCTGCTCCAATTCCTTATAAGTCTTGTCAATGGCCCTGATTATATTTTGATGAGCCCAAAAAGTCTGCATTTCTGCCCCTTTGTCAAACACGGTTTCGAAGGCTAGGGGAACAGAACCGCTATGCTCGTCATCGGCAAACACATAATTTGCCCCGGCATCCGCATAAATCCGTGCGGAGGTGCTTTTCCCTCCCGGAACATACCATGCCGAACCGTTCTTTAGTTCGCTGATAACGCTCGGTGCAGATGAAAGGGGAGCAACCAATGCTTTCAGCTCATTATAGTTTTTTTTCCACCTCGGCAAACAAGCTGTCCGCTTTTTGTGCCTCACCGAACAGAAGGCCGTAGAAACGCATCCATTCGGCACGTCCCAATGCCGAAGTTTCCATGTAGTCTGCACATTCGATAATGGGGATGTTGAGTTTCTCCACCCGTCCGTATCCGCCACTGTTCTCGAAAGGGGAGAGCATAATGGCATCGGGGTGCAGGTCGATTATCTTTTCTATATCCGGGTTCATTCCATTCCCTACATCGGCGATGCTTCCTGTGCGGCAGCCATCCTGCACTTCTTGCAGTTTGATATACTTCAAATCGCAGACTCCTCCAATACTTTTCAAAGCACCAATCTGGTTGAGCAATCCGCAATGTACGGATGAGTAAACAACGGCCTTGCTCAATGGCGTGCGGACAAGTGTCCCTTCCGGCAAGTCGGCAGGCAGGGACTTTTCTTTGTCAACCAAGACGTAGGTATGCAGTATCCGGGTCGTATCCCAAGGATTGCGCAGGCGGGCAATGGTATAGTCTTCGGTTGCAGACAGATTGAGGTTTTCTGCATAACGCAAAAGGGATTGCTTTTTCTGCTTCTATTACAAGAAGCAGTCTTGCTCCTTCCGCCGCAGGCGGAAAAAAGCAAGACTGAAAGCATCAGGTGAAATAAAGAGAGAAAATTGTTTCATTGGTTAGTCAATAAATACGGCATGCTTTAAGGATCTATGCCACATTCGAACTTTTCAATGAAAGTACCATCTTTCTTGAAACGGTAGATGTCTCCGTTGGTGGTATAATCTCCTGCGCCAATGTAGAAATCTCCATTTTCAGGATTAATGCTCAACATGGTAATGATGCTTGTCTTTAGCTTTTCGGGCATTTGCACGAATGCTTTTTCTACTTTCTCGTTGGTCTTGGCATTGTAAGAGTATAATGTGTGTGTGGAAGTGTTGTCTGCATAGTTCGTTTCGGAATAGATGACATATACTATATCGTCATGTTCTGCCATATAGACGCCTTTGCCTATTTCTTTATACGTCTTGGTTGTCGGGTCGAAGAGAACTACAGGATAAGGATAGTTGTTATAGTCATTGCTGCCGTAACCTTGAATAAACAGTTTGTCTCCTGCTTCCAGAATCTTTTCCGGATTTTGGAATATTTCAATGTTTTCTGCTTTATCAAATGTGTTGATATCAATAATAGACAAACGGTTATCGTAGCCGAATCCTGAATTTACCAAATACAGTTTCCATCTTCTCGATAATGCCTTCCGGATTTTTACCGACAGCAACCATCTTTTCGAAGGCTAATGTATTGGCATCCAAACGCGCTACATTGCCGCTAGCAGGGTTACATAGATTTTTTCCATTCTCGGCAACCATGCAACGTGGCTGTCCTTGTTCATCTGTAAATTCATAGCGTTTCAATTCTACACAAGCCTCATTCAGTTTGGTGATGTATTTTGAACCATACACAGCCACGTAGATATGGTTATTGTAGCTTATCATATCTTGTCCTGCATCGCCCAATTTGGCATTGTTTTGTTTGAAGAAAATGTCATCAATGACATCTAGGATTTGTTCGAGCATAGAAGGTGATGCCGGCATTGTTTTTTTGATAAGATCCCATATTCAAAATTGTAGACACGGTTTCAGGTAATTCCACCTTCGAACCTCATCGTTTTTTTGCTGTCATCGTCATCATCACTACATGAGGTGAATGAAACACCCAGCATTAACATAC
>ENA-OQDC01001586-OQDC01001586.1-human-gut-metagenome-genome-assembly--contig:-NODE-1586-length-10951-cov-3.373522_pt1 | contig 10951 bp, 9 predicted proteins | sample MGYA00242770_ERZ504601 | MGnify/ENA primary metagenome ERZ504601 (study PRJEB26092, sample SAMD00036305) | human gut metagenome | host: Homo sapiens | study: EMG produced TPA metagenomics assembly of...
CGGCGGACCGGCAGACATGGACTGCGGGCCTTGCTGGATGAATATCTTCCTGATTCCAGCGGCCGTAGAAGTAGGAAAAGCCGCTACGGTCATGACCTCCTACACAGCACGACGGAGTTCCTGCACCTCCAATAAATTCCTGATCGACTCCCTGTTGCGCAAACGTTGGGGATTCAACGGATTTGTTTATTCCGACCTGGCCAGCATTGACGGCATTGCCGGTGGCTCATGTAGCTGCCAACCTGGAAGATGCGGCTATCCAGGCTGTAGAAGCCGGAACCGACATGGACCTGGGTGCCAATGCTTATCGCCAGCTGGTAAAAGCCGTACAGACAGGAAAGGTCAAAGAATCCGCTATCAACCGTGCTGTGAGCAATGTGCTGCGTCTCAAATTCCGGATGAGGCTTTTCGAACAGCCTTATGTATCTCCCGAAGAGGCTGCACGCCTGGTTAACTGCGAAGATCACCGGATGCTGGCACGTAAAATAGCCCGCGAAGGAACCGTTCTGCTGAAGAACAACGGCATCCTGCCACTTGGAAAAGTAAAACGCATTGCCGTCATCGGTCCGAATGCTGATGTCATGTACAACTATCTGGGTGACTATACAGCTCCTCAGGAACGCAGCAAGGTGGTTACCCTGCTGGACGCCTTGCGTAACCGGATGCCGGATGTCCGTATAGACTATGTGAAAGGGTGTGCCATAAGAGACACCACCCAGAGCAATATCAAAGAAGCAGTAGAAACTGCCCGGAAAGCCGATCTGGTAATTCTGGCTGTAGGAGGTTCCAGTGCCCGCGACTTCAAGACAAAAGTATATCAATACAGGAGCTGCTACCGTAGACTCGGAAAATAGCGGAATCCTTTCGGATATGGAATGTGGAGAAGGCTTCGACCGGGCCACTCTCGACCTGCTGGGTGATCAGGAAAAACTGATCCGTGCCATCGCCGCAACAGAGAAACCGCTGGTGACAGTCTATATTGCCGGCCGTCCTCTCAACATGAATCTGGCGTCAGAAGTATCAGACGCACTGCTCACTGCCTGGTATCCCGGTGAACAGGGAGGTAACGGTATCGTAGATGTTCTGACCGGTGAATATAACCCCAGCGGCCGTCTGCCGATGTCAGTTCCCCGGCATGTAGGACAGATCCCCGTACACTATTCGCAAGGTACTCTCCGGGATTACATGGACTGTCCGGGAAAACCGCTGTACACCTTCGGATATGGCCTCAGCTACACCACCTTTGCCTACAGTAATCTGAAGCTATCTGCAACAACAAAGGCAGCTTCGCAACCGGCCGGTGACAATGAAGTCATGCAGACTATTACCTGTACCGTTACCAATACGGGCGACCGGGACGGTGATGAAGTCGTACAGCTGTACCTGAATGATGAGGTCAGCTCGGTAGCAGTTCCGCCGATCCGTCTGAAAGGATTCCAGAAGATTTCCTGAAGAAAGGCGAAAGTCGTGAAGTGACTTTCCAGTTGACACGACAGGATCTGTCCATATATGACCGTAACATGAACTTCACGGCTGAACCGGGACAGTTCAATGTCATGATCGGAGGATCTTCAGATAACCTGCCCCTGAAAGGAAGCTTTGAAATTCAGTAACTTTATTTTCCGGTCAGAGTCTGCGGACTTTGACCGGAAAACTATAAAACGATGAAAATACCCACCATATAAAACGGCGCCGCAACGACCGCACACTTCGGTCCAATCGACCGCACAATCCAGCCCAATCGACCGCACGATGAGACCGCAACGACCGCACAATTCAGCCCGAACGAAGGCACGATGTAACTTGTTTATTTAGAAGAAGATACAGAAGCCTCTGCAAAATGCAGCTGATAACCGACTTCACGGATGGACTTCACTTCAACATCCAACTCTTTCAGAGAAACCTTCAACTGCTTAATGATCTGATAAGCCCGGGTCTTGACTACACTGTTCTCCACTTTGCCAGCCTGATGAATTTCCGCAATCTGCCCGTAAGACAGACTGAAATCAGAGTTTCGGATAAAAGCCCTGAAATAGAGAAGACTCATTCCTTTCAATTCAATGGCAAGACCTTCGTGGAAAAGTTTACGCTGCCTGTCATTCCAATAATATCCCGGTACGATTTCTTCTCCCGATATCTCCTCCGTCAAATCCTGATGAACCGGAAGGTCTGCTGTTTTCCGACGGACAAGATACAGCCATCCGATAGCTCCCAAAAGCAACAGAAGATAAGTATACCAGCGATGTAACAACAAGACAACAGGAATATGTACTGATGCTTTCAAGGTAAGATCCGGCTTCCCCTTAAAGCTGGTTCTCCAGGTCTTTTCAGTGATCGCCAGATAATCCGGATGCGCCAGAAGCGAAGAACCCTGTATGTACTGCTCACCCATCCTGCAACCGACAGCTGTCAAAACCGGTATGTCTTTCTGATGAAGTTTTTCCTGAAAGATACTGTCCAGCCGGAACCGGGTGGAATCCTCCAGAGTCAGATAATACTGATTTCCCCACTCCATGCATTCCGTCACAGGTACAGGATCTTCTGTATTCCGGGAATCATACTGAAAAACAATCAATGTGATGAACTTATCTTTCTCTTCCGTCATGGCCTCCCCAAAAGCAGTCTTGCAAGCATGAATGATCAGATAGCGCTGGCCAAGCATGAAGCAAACTTCAAGCACGGCCACCATACCTGCAAGAATGAGGCAGGCCCAACGGGAATTGACAAGTTTTTTATGATTGCTTTCCATTCTGTTTTCTACATTTCTCTTGTTACAAGCCACCCAGGTGTTAACAGATCCGGCAAATGGCAGGCACAAAAATAGAAAAAATATATGAAACAATAAAAGGATACTCTCTGTAACGTCGACTAGGCAGGCCTCTGCACAATCTCCTGTCAAAAGTCTGCTAACACTTTACTTATCTGTCATCATTTCGAGATTCTTTCATTTTACTTTCATCCTGCACAATATTTCACCAAAACCATAACAGACATTCTGTTTTACATCTGCCAGTCTGGAAGAAAATATACAGCTTTCGTGTATACATATACACAATATCTGTACTTTTATTCCGGCATTATACACTTCCGAGACGAATAAAAACAAAAAAATACGGAAAGAAAAAATCTTTTTACCGAATCAAAATGGTAAAAACGCCGAAACAGATAAGCACAAATGACTGTTCGTTTTCTAAAAATGGCTTTCTGAAGCATTTTAAGGAGCTGGAAGAAATAGCAACAGAGACTTTTCCAAGAGGTCAGAAGGATAACAAATACGGCCTATAGCCAACAGCAGAAAAGCAAAAGAAAGAAAACAAGAACTGTAATAAAGCATAATGAGCCTCCCCATATCTTTCCGTTCTCCTGAATCCTTCTGAGAATCGCATTTTCACAATCAGCATGTAGAAGGGTACGAAACATGCGATTCTCAGTTACTCAAAATATCAAAAAGACAAAATCTGAGTAGTATTAAGAAACTGTTTTGAATTGATTCAAGAATAATGTTATAAGCATCTTCAGATCTCAAATCAGTCGGTCAATTGGAAAAATGTTATATCTTTAAAGGTACCAAACAATAAAGTTATGACACAGTATCCAACCGACCTGACTGAAAAACAGTGGCAAGTTATAAAAAATATTTTAGAGCCGCAAGCGAGGAACCGAAAACATCCGCTTAAAGAGATAATGAATGCCATCCTTTATATCAACAAGACCGGCTGCCAATGGCGTATGCTTCCTTCTGACCTCGCCCCTTGGCAAACCGTCTATTACTACTTCCGCAAGTGGAAGCTTGAAGGTGTGTTTGAAGAGGTGATGGATGCCTTGCACTCCCTTATCCGTAAACAGGCGGGACGGGAGGAAAGTCCCAGTCTTGGCATCATGGATTCCAGAAGCGTAAAGACCTCCCATCATGTTGATTCTGACCGTGGTATAGACGGGAACAAGAAAATCAAAGGACGGAAAGAGCACATCATTGTCGATACGCTTGGCCTTCCGTTAGCCGTCGCAATCCATGAAGCCAACCTGCATGACAGCAAGGGCGCCCCACAAGCCATAGAGAAACTCGCTTATAAATTTCCGCGCTTGGTGAAAATCCTGGCGGACGGAGGCTATAGGGGAGATTTGGCTGATTGGGTCAAGAAGAAATTCGGATGGATATTGGAGGTCGTACTCAGACCGGACGAATGTCCATCCAAATTTCAAGTACTGCCCAAACGCTGGATTGTGGAACGCTCTTTCTCATGGCTGGAAAACTTCAGAAGGCTGACCATCGATTATGAATTCCTTGCTGAAACCGCAGAAGCTATGGTACAGATTGCATTTATCCAAATCATGCTTAACAAATTTATCGAATGAAATCAAAACAGCTTCTAAATATTATTTGGTAAATATTTCTGTCTGCTTCAGTACATACTCGGAATTCTTCATGTCCCAGACATAAGTTTTTTTATCTATCACATCTCCCTCCTCATCATAAGAAAAATCTATTTTGCAAAGACGGTTCAGATATTTTCCATCGGTCACAGAATACATTTCAATATTCGTCACCTTCTTTCCTTCTGATTCTACATTATAAACAACTTCAGGAGTAGAAACGGACGCTGCTACAACAGCTGAGATAATCAAATTTGCGATCATAATAAATAATGTTTTTAAAGTTAAACCTTTTTGTTATTTCTTATGATGCAAAGGTAAAGCGGCTGATGTATCTTTTATGTTATCAACAAGTTATCTTTAGGTTAATACTGAGACGGCTTACCGTTCCGGCAATAATCATTTTTCCGAAAATGAAAATGAGCGATCATCATAGAGAAATGTATCTGCATATACTCTGCCCGCTATAATGACGCAATCTCCACAGAAGACTGATTTCATCGGAGAAAAACAAAACAGACAAAAAGGCAAAGTAACAGATCGAGACATCTCCCACAACGAAACCCGCGATCAAAGGAATATACCCACACAGACTATGTGCAAGCATGTTCGCTATACGGAAATGACGGATTTTTAAATTGCCTTTATGAAACAAGCGGAAAGTGTAATTGCGCTTATTATATCTGATCTTCAGCATCCGGTATGCCGCCGGATGAATCAGAATATACACCACAGACTGTAGCAGCCAATTCACCAGAACTCCGCAAACAAAACTGGACAATACCAAGTACTTGCCCCGGCTGAAACAATTCTCAGAAGTCACATTCAGACTGTCAACTCCATAAACTGCTGAAAAAAGCGCCATCATGACTGGCAAACAAACAAAGAAAGTTATTATCACCTTCAGATTAATATGCTTCGTTTCTGTGATATCTATGATCACCTCCTCTCCATCCGGCCCTCTGCCGTATGAAATCACTGTACCTTTCGGAGATGCAGATTTTCGGGAAAACAAATACTTGAACAGTTTCATACCTAAATTATCTTTGTAACAGATCCTTTTTTGCTGTTACAAAGATAGAACAAGAAAAAAACCGTCACCTTATCCTTATGTTATCTTTAGGTTAAGACTTCATTTTCATACCCTGCAAAAGATTCTATACTTTATCTTTGCAAAAGAAACATGCGACAAAATACAACAATACCCATGAATACTTCCCGACGCAAGAAAAACATCATCTTCATAACCATCCTCTCAGTTCTCGGACTTCTGGGAGCTATGGCCCTGCAGGTGACATGGATTTTCAATTCATATGAACTGATCCGGAACGACATTCAGAAGGAAAGTTATGCAACCATCGAAAAAGCCCTGGAAGAAGAAGGGAACATACGATTCGACAGAACACCGAAAGGAACAGAAATATTGAGTGGTCCGACCAATGACACCATTCCACCTATGGCATATTTTTATCAGAGTCTGACCGAAATGGGCTACCCGATGTCGTTGCATAACCTTGATTCCATCACCTCCGAACTTCTGCTCAAGAACGAACTGGGCGATCAGTATTACATTTATATCATGAATCCGCGTACCGGAAAAATCTTCCATGAAATCGGAACACGGAAAGCTCCTTCCTTCATGGCCGTCAAGCCGAAATACTTTCCCATCCGCTCTGATTATACCCAGGTTGTCCAACTCGTCCTCACCAATCCTTACCAGACATTTCTGAAACGGATGGGCCTGTTGCTTGCCGGTACTTTCATCATCATGCTGCTTGTGATTGTATGCATAGGCCATCAAGTGAGATTCATTTCGCGATTCGAAAAGATTTTCCAGATTCGTGAGGACTTCTCCTATGCCATGATCCACGACATGAAAACACCGCTAACCACCATTATCATGGCCTTGAAATTCCTGAGAAGCGGTAAGCTTGATGACAAGCCGGAGATGAAAGACCGTTATTTCAGCATAGCAGAAACAGAATCCGACCATCTGCTGACGCTCACCAACAAAGTTCTGACCATCTCCAAACTGGAGAATCACAAACTGAAAATGAACAAGACAACGGTAGATCTCGTTCCCCATGCTGGACAAACTGACGGAGAAGTTCAAGACAAAATCACAGAAACCGGTGGAGTTTACACTGGATCTCCAAAGCAAATCGGCATATGCTGACAGCGAATACCTGGAGGAAGTTATCAGCAACCTGATAGATAATTCCATCAAATATTCCAAAGACAGTGTACAAATCAACATCACTGCCGAAGAAAGCAACCGATACACGGTTCTGAAGATTCGCGACAACGGACTGGGCATAGCAGAAAAAGATATCCACCTGATCTTTCAGAAGTTTGAACGAACTTCTGCTGTCAAACGTAACCGCAGGAACGGAGTTTCCGGATTCGGACTGGGCCTTTCTTTCGTGGACCAGGTAGTCAAAGCCCACGAAGGACGGATTTTTGTCACCAGCCTGGAAGGAGAATTTACGGAATTCATTATCTGTCTGCCGATGGCAAATACAGAATCTCCGACAAAACTCCGGATAAATCCGCCCCAATACTCATTCAATAGCCAAATCTGGAAGTATCAACTTCTTTATGTTCACGAGATTTATACCCTCCGAATTTATACGTGAACGACACGGTAAAATAACGGCTGTCCGCATGTTGATGAAATTCAAAGCACTGTCCTCTGTCATTTACCCTAGCATCAGGTGTGGCACTGTCAAACAAATCATTGCCCGTCAACCGAAGTTCTGTATGCTGATTAGCCGAAGTCCACTTCAATCCGGCATCAACCTTCCAGACAGATGACAGATCATAAATTCCCTGAATGGACGGAGTAACGTACAGGCCGTTCAGTTCCAGACTGATAGAAGGCTTTGCAGACAACTGGAAGGTATTGTTCAACATCACAATTCCTCTCCAGACTTTATTATCAAATCCTATTTTCTGGAAATCACGGCATACGTCTCTAAAGAAGGAACCATCCAGTGTCAGACGGGTATTCCAGAAGTTTCCGGCCGAGAAAGGAAGAATAACCGAAAGACCAAATTCTGCTCATAATCATAATTCACGGACTGATAGATCATTGCCAGTTCGTCCGTACTCTGATAAGGTAATTGGCTGAACAAGTCCTTTACATGCGTATAATATAGACTAAACATATATTTACTTTTCAGTATATAAGTCAAATCAGCCGTATAATCTGTCGAAGGATGTAAATCAGGATTCCCCACAACTTTTGCATATCCATTGAGGTAACTCGTAGCATCCTGCATCTCCCAATAATCGGGGTAACTCTTGTCGGAAGAAAGAGACAACTGAAAGATATGAGAATCTGCCGGCAGATAGCTCAGCTGAATGGAAGGGTAAACAGCCCACTGTATATCATCTGCCAGCCAGTAATATTCCCCTGCGACAGAAAAAGAAAGAGAAAGCCGGTTACCAAAAGCTTTTTCAAAACCTCCATAAAAGTTATAGGTTTTCTCATTCAGCCGGGTCTCCGAATTCAGATCCGACAGATCCTCCCCTTCCCGGACAGAATACATCTGGGAACTTTTTTCACGGGCAAACGAAAGTTTATGCCATAATTCAGACTCCAGCCGGAAGACAGGGCATGAGTCTGACCAGCATAAATATTCCAGCGGCCGATACGCTGACGACTGTCAGCCTCGAAAATCTGTATCTTGTCATTCTGACGATTGGTGAAATACTGCACGCTTGGATAAGAAAAACAGGTATAATCCATTCCTGCATTCAAACCCCAGTCCGAAGTATAGTCTACACTAAGATTATGCATCTGCTTGTGGCCCGTCCGTTCATTGAACGAGTCCGACAAAGACCCAACCGAACTTTCGACCATTTTCACAGAAGGAACAAAAGAAGCCGAATAAGCCATATTCAGATGATTTTCCCCGAAGATCTGATAATCCAGAGATGCACGTACATTATGAGTCAGTCCCTTTTTATCGCCCGTATTATGCTGTTCTACAGTATATACCTGATTGCCCAGTGTATGATGAGAAACAAGATCATGAGCTGTTTTAATCGGTGCATGGTCAAGCGAATAAAGGACATCTGCCGTGACATTCCTGCCGGTCAGGGAAAGGCTTGCATGCCCATTTCCCCTGACATATGCTCCTTTGGACAAATTCCCCCCGATTTCTCCCCGAACAAAACGCTTTTCTGATTTCTCTCTTCTCAGAATCAGATTAATCACCGCCCCTCTGATCCGATATTTGGCCGGGGCACTGTACATGACTTCCGCTTTTTCCACTTCGGATACAGGCGTATTTTTCAACAGGTTGATCAGTTGTCCGGAAGTCATGGACGAGGGTCGTCCGTTCAACATAATCGCAGCCTCACCTGCCCCGAGAAGAGTCAAGACACCATTCTGCTCCAACACGCCCGGGAGACGGATCACCATTTCATAAGCATTGCCGGCTACAGACTTTTCGGCCAAGGCTGCAACGTCATATATCAAAGATCCGTTTTCCGCTTTGACCAGCGGCCGCTCTGCACGAATCGTTACTTCTCCCAAAGCATAATCCTGAGATTCCAGCATAATAGTCCCTACATGCTCTGTTGACTTGTATTCCTTGATCAAGCTTTTATACATAACATGTTGAAAGATCAGACGGTACCGTTCCAATTTATGATGGAAAACAAACTGCCCCAGAGAATCCGTAATCACCCCATCGACAAAAGTGGAATCGGATGACTGCATGATCACAGTTGCCGCCTCAACAGGCTGATGCTTCCGGTCAGTCACAACCCCTTTTACTTCCTGTGCGGCTAACCGGGAAGCCCACACAATCAGACTAAAAATCAAATAACAATCTGTTTCATAATTCCTTTATTTTTGCTTACTGCTGCAAAGGAACAGACATTATGACAGACAATAAGTTATTCAACGGTTATCTTTTCCTTATATAATTGTTATAAAACAGAAGATTGTTAAGGAATTGTTATATCTTTGCAGGAAACAAAACACTATGACCGGCAAATATATCAAAACGATTACCTTTCTGAGCCTGATAATCATCGTAGTTATTCAAGGTGCATGGCTTGTCAATACCTACCGGATGATTGAAACGCAATTGTTACAGACCAGCAACCGGCTGTTTCCTCAAGCCGTTCTGGACGAAGCACAAAACAGACTGGAACGACTGACCAACGCCCAGAAAGAAGAACTTACACTGAACTTTTCTGCAGACTTCAATCGTGTACAACAGATAGACCAGAAAGTATACAGCGACCTGATCATAGTCATGAATCAGTATGCCGACTCGGTTTACCAGACAGGTATAGATCTTTCATCAGCAGACTCCATTTTTACAAACTATCTCGTTCAGGAAGGTTATCAGGCCCAACTACATTGCGAACTTATTGATTCAACAGGTTCCGCCCTTCAGACCGAAGAGCAGTTTGCCGGGAAATACTCTCAGAAAATACTCCGGACCATTCCAGTCTACCTGAACAAAGAGCATTCGACAGCTATCCAGGCCGTCATTCTTAACCCCTATTGGATTGCTTTCCGGCAAATGAGCGTTCTGCTCATTGCTACCGTCCTGTTAATCGTCTTTGTGGCCGGCTGTATTATCTATCAGGTAAAAATCATTATCCGCCAAAACCGGATTGCCCGCCTGAGACAGGATTTTACCTATGCCATGATTCACGACATGAAAACGCCCATCACCACCATTTCCATGGTCGGACACACGCTGGAAAGCGGACTGATGGAAAACAGTCCGAAACTGAAAAAGCAATATTTTGCCATTCTGAAAGAGGAAAGCAGTCATCTGCTGAACCTTTCGGAAAAGATTCTTACTATCGCCAAACTGGAACAATCACGGCTGAAATTCACAAAAGACCTTGTAGACCTTCCGAAACTGTTCGATGAACTGATTCAAAAATACACAATCAAAACAGAAAAGAACGTGACTTTCCAGCAAAACTGTCAGATCACTTCTCCGCTGATTGCCGATGAAGAATACCTGAAAGAGGCCATCAGCAACCTGATCGACAATTCACTGAAATATTCAGATGATGAAGTACTGATACGCCTGTCCGCAGAAGAACGTGAGAACACCTTCTTCATCAGCGTGTGGGACAACGGCTGGGGAATCCCGCTCAAACAACAGAAACGTATTTTTGAAAAGTTCCAGCGGGCGGACTGGAATACAAAAAGAAAAGAAGGTCTCCGGTTTCGGACTGGGGCTGAACTATGTATATAAAGTTATTACGGCAATGGGCGGAAACGTCACAGTGGAAAGCATCGAAGGTAAATACAGCGAATTCACACTGACATTGCCTGTTCAAAATGAGAATGTATGATACGGGTATTATTGGTGGAAGATGACAAAAATCTGAGTTTTATTCTGAAAAGCAGTCTGGAACAAATGATCGGAGGCTATGAAGTCATTACGGCTTCCAACGGGAAAGATGGTCTGGAGCTGTTGTCACAATGTGTATTCGATGTCATTGTATCGGATGTGGAAATGCCGGTCATGGACGGAAGAACAATGGTTCAGCAGATACGCAAACATTATCCGAGTCTGCCGATTCTCTTCAT
>ENA-OQDC01001587-OQDC01001587.1-human-gut-metagenome-genome-assembly--contig:-NODE-1587-length-10946-cov-13.122562_pt1 | contig 10946 bp, 9 predicted proteins | sample MGYA00242770_ERZ504601 | MGnify/ENA primary metagenome ERZ504601 (study PRJEB26092, sample SAMD00036305) | human gut metagenome | host: Homo sapiens | study: EMG produced TPA metagenomics assembly of...
CTCATCGCCGTTCTTCGGCCACGTGCCGGTCGTGAACTTGGCGGACCGCCACGGCGACGACTTGCCATGCCTATGGCGAGCGTCGGAGACCCATGGTGGTCACCGCATCGCCATGCTTGTCGAGCAGCACCACGCCGGACAGCATGTGCACGACGCGTGCCGAGGAAACACCGTCGACCTTGGCTATCGTGCCCGCCAGATCGACGCCGACATCGTTGTAGCTTTTCGTCGATCTCATCGACATCGCCGACGAATCTTTTTTCTTCTCCTGCGAACCGCGCACGTACACGTCATGGTCCGCATTGGTGGACATCATCTGTGAAACCTGGTTGTTGAGCATTTCGCGGAAACAGAACGAGCCGACCACGAAACTCACGCCGAGCGCGATGGCCACGATCGACATGATGAAACGGCCGAAATGGCTGCGCGCGTCGCGCAATCCTATGCGAATCATGCCTGTGCGCCCTCCGTTGCGGTGGACGGCGCGACCATGTCGGCTGCAGGAACGTCGTCGATATCGTCGTCGCCGGCGAACACCTCAAGAATCTCGTTGTACGTCGGATGCTGCATGTCGCGGGTGATGTTGCCGTCGGCGAGCACCAGCACACGGTCCGCGAAGGAGGCCGCACGCGGATCGTGGGTGACCATGACGATCGACTGGCCGTAGTCGCGTACCGAATCACGCAGGAAGCCAAGCACCTCACGGCTGGAGCGCGAGTCGAGGTTGCCGGTCGGCTCGTCGGCGAAGATCACGGACGGTCGTGCCATGATGGCGCGGGCGCAGGCCACGCGCTGCTGCTGGCCGCCGGACAGCTGGCTTGGACGGTGCGTGAGCCGCTTCTCCAGACCGACCACCTTGACCACTTGGTTGAACCAGTCGCGGTCGATCGGACGTTTCGCTATCTGCAACGGCAGCAGGATGTTCTCCTCGGCGGACAGCGTCGGCACCAGATTGAACGACTGGAAAATGAACCCGATCTGTTCGCGGCGCAGATCCGTCAGCTGCTTCTGGTTCATGGAGGAGACCTCGAGGCCCTCCACCATCACCTTGCCGGACGAAGGGGCGTCGAGTCCGGCCATGCAATGCATGAGCGTGGACTTGCCGGAACCGGAAGGGCCCATGATGGCGGTCATTTCACCGCGCTTGAATTCCACATTCACATGATCCAACGCCATCACTTCGTTGTCTTTTGAGCCGTAGACCTTGGTCAGGTCGATGGCGCTGGCCACAATCCCATCATCGGGGTTTTCGGCTGTCGGATGCTGTACGTCATGAATGGAATGACGAGTCATAATACCGCCTGTTCGTAGGATGCCTAATCGTCATCAGTCTATCGGTATGGGGACATAATGGAATCGTGCCATCGCGTGAGATGACATTCGATCGCGCTGCGGAATGGCATTTATACGGTGTCTGCGTGGTGTCTGTTCATTTCAGACGAAGCGGAAGGTGGTTTGCATGTGTTTCGATGATGCGTTGGACGGATTCGACGCCTATCTGAAAGCCAACCGAGGGTTGAGCGCAAACACCCGTAGGGCGTACCGCAGCGATGTCGAGGAATGCTTGGTGGCGTTGCGGAAACAGGGTTGCGTGGATCTGAATGAGGTGACCATCGAGGATTTGCGCCTGTGGATGGCCAAATCGTCCAAAAATCACGCACGCAGCAGCATGGCGCGCAAAACCGTCGCCGTGCGTGGATTCTTCGCATGGGCGTACGACCATGACATGGCGTCCGCCAACCCGGCGGCTTCGTTGCAGACGCCGAAAATCCCCGATACGCTGCCGGCGGTATTGAACGAAACGCAGGCGCAGCAGCTGATGGACCGCGTTGATGAGGACGGCATGGAGGCGCGATCGCAGGAACCGAATATGAAAAAACAGGCGATCGCGCTGCGTGACGCGGCCATGCTGGAACTGCTCTATGCCACCGGCATGCGTGTGGCGGAACTGGTCGGACTCGACGTGGCCGACGTGACATTCGGCAACCGCACGGTGAAAGTGACCGGCAAAGGCGACAAGCAGCGTGTCATGCCATTCGGCGCACCAGCCGACAAGGCCTTGCGCGATTGGCTGGAACATGGCCGTCCCGTACTATGCGGTGACATGTCGGACGACGCGTTCTTTTTGGGATCGCAGGGCGGGCGGATCGGTCAACGTATGGTGCGCAAGGTGGTGCACGACCGGGCACGGAAGGCCGGCGTGCCAGACATCAGTCCGCATGCGTTGCGCCACAGTGCGGCGACCCATATGCTCGACGGGGGAGCGGACCTGCGTGAGGTGCAGGAGATGCTGGGGCATTCCTCGCTGAAGACCACGCAGCGTTACACACACGTGTCCATCGAACAGTTGAAGGCACGATACGGGCAGGCGTTTCCACGGGCGTGACGCGGATTGGCAAAGTACGCTGACAGCGAACGGATATGTCCGCGTCCGTCCATACGCACGATGCGGATAAGTTGTTCCGGCGATAAGCGGGAAAAACGGATTGTTTTATCAGATGATGAGTTTTTGATTTGACTATTTTGCGTGGGCCTCCCTCGGATATGGAGCGGTTGTCCTTCAATCGAGTGATAATGAACCCACCATCAGAACGAAGACGGACGTTGATGCCACGGTATTGACGCCCGCCTTCTTTTTGAACAGGGTCTTACGGCTCTGGAAATAATGGATAAGGAGAATATGAATTCCATGAAGAAGAAAGCTCTGGCTTTCGCTGCGGCCGCATGCGCATTCGGCATGCTGCTCAGCGGTTGCGGCTCTTCCAACGGTGACTCCACCGCTGACAAGGGTTCCAACGTCATCACCGCATACAATTCCGAACCGCAGAACCCGCTCATCCCAGGCGACTGCAACGAGACCGGCGGCGGCAAGCCGCTCGACCTGCTGTTCGCACGTCTGATTTCCTTCGACGCCAAGGGCAACGCCTCCAACGAAGTGGCGGAGTCCATCAAGTCCAACGATGACGCCACCCAGTACACCATCAAGCTCAAGGATGGTTGGAAGTTCACCGACGGCACCCCGGTGACCGCCGAATCCTTCACCAAGGCATGGAGCTACACGGCCAACGCCAAGAACGCACAGCTCGGCTCCTCCTTCTTCTCCACCATCAAGGGCTACGACAAGCTCCAGGATGGAGACAAGCTCAAGGGCGACGAACAGCTCGAGGGCCTGAAGGTCGTCAACGACCATGAATTCACCGTCGACCTGAACCGTTCCGACTCCGTGTTCGCCATCAAGGTCGGCTACACCGCATTCGCTCCGTTGCCGGAATCCTTCTTCAAGGATCCGAAGGCCTTCGGCGAGAAGCCGGTCGGCAACGGCCCGTACAAGTTCCAGTCCTGGGACCACGACAACCAGATCGTGCTGGTGAAGAACCCCGACTACAAGGGCAACCGCGTCGCCAAGAACGACGGCGTGACCTTCAAGGTCTACACCAAGGATGAGGCCGCCTACGCCGACATCCAGTCCGGTTCCCTCGACGTGATGGAGTCCGTCCCGGCCTCCGCCACCAAGACCTTCCAGAAGGACTCCACCGTACAGGCCTACAACAAGGCCGGCTCCGTCATCCAGCAGTTCACCATCCCGGCCAAGCTGAAGCACTTCGAAGCCGACACCGAGGAAGGCACCCTGCGTCGCCAGGCCGTCTCCATGGCCATCAACCGCGAGAACATCTGCAAGAAGGTGCTCAACGGCACCGGCACCCCGGCCGCCGACTTCACCTCCCCGCTGACCCCGGGCTACTCCGATTCCCTCAAGGGCTCCGGCAACCTGAAGTACAACGAGAAGAAGGCCAAGGAACTGTGGGCGAAGGCCAACGCCATCAGCCCGTGGACCTCCGATGACAAGTTCACCTTCGCCTACAACGCCGATGGTGGCCACGAAGTCATCTACACCGCCGTGGTCAACTCCATCAACAACGTGCTGGGCGCCGGCGTGGCCGCCACCAACCCGTACCCGACCTTCAACGATTTCCGCACCGCCGTGTCCGACCGCAAGGTGAACGGCGCGTTCCGTAGCGGCTGGCAGCCGGATTACCCGTCCGCCGAAAACTACCTGGTGCAGAACTTCGCCTCCGCCGCTGCCGATGGCAACGGCTCCAACGATGGCGACTACAAGAACCCGGAGTTCGATGCGCTGTGCGACAAGGCCGCTGTCTCCAAGTCCGTCGCAGACGCCAACAAGCTGTACCAGCAGGCACAGGAAGTGCTGCTCAACGACCTGCCGGCCGTTCCGCTGTACTACGCCAATGCCTATGGTGTGGCCTCGACCGGTGTCTCCGGCTTCGAGATGAACTGGCAGAACCTGCCGGTCTACGAGAACATGACCAAGTCCGGCAAGTGAGCCGTTCTCTGATTTTGATTTCGTAGGATCGACATGAAGGAAGGAACGGATTCGAATATCCGTTCCTTCCTTTCCGCGTAATAAACGGGGCTTCCATCGGAGGTCCATGACGGCTGGACATGCGACATCAACAGAAGATGTCCGCGCGTGGGGTATATTTTCAGCTGTCTTTCATGAAACTGCAATATAAAGCACTGTGGTGCAGTATCACTGATACGTAACGGGGCAAGCGCCGGCCGCCCCGGGCCTCATGTCCTATACGCGTGAGCGTAGGGGACGAAGCCGCAAACGGCTGGCGAACGAGTGAGTAATCAAAAGGAGAAACCAATGGGCAAGTATCTTCTGCGACGCATTCTGCAGATGATCCCTGTGGTTCTCGGCACGACGCTTCTGGTGTATGCCCTGGTGTTCGCGTTGCCGGGCGAACCGGTCAAGGCGATGTTCGGCGACAAGCCGGTCAACGAAGCGGTCGCGGCCCAGATCCGTGCCGAATACAATCTGGACAAGCCGTTCATCGTCCAGTATCTGCTGTTCCTGAAGAACGCGCTGACCCTCGACTTCGGCAAGACCTTCTCCGGACAGCTTGTCATCGACGTGATCGGCCGCGCCTTCCCCGTGACCATCAAGCTCGCCCTGATGGCCTTCGTGTTCGAAGCGGTTTTCGGCGTGATCTTCGGTGTGATCTCCGGCCTGAAGAAGGGCAAGTGGTGCGATACCGTCATCCTGATCTTCTCCCTGCTGCTCATCTCCGTGCCGACCTTCGTCACCGGCTTCCTCTGCCAGTACTTCCTCGGTGTGAAGTGGCATCTGCTGCCGGTCACCGCCGGAGCGAATCCAGGATTCCTTGATCTGCTGATGCCGGCCATGGTGCTTGGCTCGGTATCGATGGCGTACATCATCCGTCTGAGCCGTACGGAGATTTCGTCCAACATCGCCCTCGACTATGTGCGCACCGCGCGCGCCAAGGGCATGGACAACAAATCCGTCATGCTGCGCCACGTGCTGCGCAACTCCATGATCCCCGTCGTCACCTATCTGGGCCAGGATCTTGGCGCACTGATGGGCGGCGCGATGATCTCCGAAACCATCTTCAACGTGCATGGCATCGGCTACCTGACCTATCAGAGCATCCTCAAGGGAGAAGGCAACCTGGTGGTGTCCATCGTGACGCTGCTCATGCTGATCTTCGTGGTTTGCAATCTGCTGGTCGACATGCTGTACGCCGCGCTTGATCCGCGAATCCGTTACGCGTGAGTCGAGGGAGGGAACAAGAAATGACCGAAATGAATGAGACCAATCCTTCCACCGTGCTTCCGGGACAGGAACGCTATGTGGCACCGCTCGATGAGACGCCCCTGAAGGCCGTCGACTCGATGGACGAATCCGCACCGGCTTCGAACATGTGGGCCGACGCATGGCGAACCCTGCGTAAGAACCCGCTGTTCATCATCTCCGGACTGCTGATCATCTTCATCGTGTTCGTGGCGCTGTTCCCGAGCGTGTTGACCAAGCAGAACCCGAACTACTGCACGCTCGACAATTCCCTTGAGCCGGCTTCCTCAGGCCATCCGTTCGGCTTCGACCTGCAAGGTTGCGACGTATACTCCCGTGTGGTCTACGGCACCCGCACCTCGCTGAGCGTCGGCGTGTTCGCCACACTGCTGGTGGTGCTGCTCGGAACGCTGATCGGCGCAATCGCCGGCTTCTTCGGAGGATGGGTCGACGCCGTGCTGAGCCGACTGACCGATATCTTCCTCGCGCTGCCGATTCTGCTTGGCGCCATCGTGGTGCTCCAGATGTTCAAAACGAGCAGCTCCATCTGGAAGATCATTCTGGTGATGACGCTGTTCGGCTGGACCTCCGTGGCACGAATCGCGCGAGGTGCTGTGATGGAAGCCAAGAACCTTGAATTCAACACGGCGTCCACCGCTCTGGGATCCACCCCGATCCGCAACCTGTTCCGCCACATCCTGCCGAATTCGCTGGCTCCGATCATCGTGGTCGGCACCACCTCGCTGGCCACCTACATCGTGCTCGAGGCCACGCTGAGCTTCCTGGGCGTCGGCCTGCCCACCACCACGGTCAGCTGGGGCGGAGACATCTCCAACGCGCAGTCCATCCTGCGTACTGACCCGATGGTGCTGTTCTACCCGTCCGCCGCGCTGGCCATCACCGTGCTGGCATTCATCATGATGGGCGACGCCGTCAAGGACGCGCTCGATCCGAAGAGCCGTACGGCCTGAGTGTAAGTGAAGGGATATTCGATGACTGAAATGAATACCGAGAACAACCTCGAGGCCATGCAGCGCGCCCACGGGCCGCTGTTGGAGGTCAAGAACCTCCAGGTCGACTTCACCACCGATGAAGGCAAGGCCGTGCATGCCGTGCGCAACTCGTCCTTCAGCGTGTATCCCGGCCAGTGGGTGGCCATCGTCGGCGAATCCGGTTCCGGCAAATCCACTTCCGCCATGGCCGTGCTTGGCCTGCTTCCGGGAACCGGCCATGTGGTCGGCGGCTCCATCAAGCTTGATGGCCAGGAGATCTCCGGCTTCAAGCAGAAGGATTTCGACAAGCTCCGTGGTAGCAAGATGGGTCTTGTCCCGCAGGATCCGATGAGCAACCTGAACCCGGTGTGGCGCATCGGCACCCAGGTCAAGGAAGCGTTGGTGGCCAACAACATGGACATCGACCACGAAAAGCGTTCCGAATTCGCCAAGGCCCTGGCCGGTGACGAAGTGGAGCTCAAGGGCAATGACGATGAGACCTTCCTTGGTTCCAAGGAACTGCCTGATCTGATCGCCGCGGCCAAGGAGGCTCTTGTCAAGATCGGCAAGAGCGGTGACGAGCTTGACAAGATCATGGCCCGGTTCGCCGAGGAATGGGTTCCGGGATCCGAAACCCGCTGGCGTGTGGCCGATGGCCTGATTGAAGCCGGGGTGAAGGACGATGACGCATGGTACATCGCCAAGAAGTATGTGGTCGGCTCCACCATGGACGACCGCATCGCCGGTCTGCTGTCCGAGGCCGGTCTGCCTGACGCCGCCACCCGTGCCCGCCAGTTCCCGCACGAATTCTCCGGCGGCATGCGTCAGCGTGCGCTGATCGCCATCGGTCTGGCCTGCCGTCCGGAACTGCTCATCGCCGACGAGCCGACCTCCGCGCTTGACGTGACCGTGCAGAAGAAGATCCTCGACCATCTGCACATGCTGACCGATTCCCTGGGAACCGCGGTGCTGTTCATCACCCACGATCTCGGTCTGGCCGCGGAACGCGCCCAGCATATCGTGGTCATGTACAAGGGCCAGGTCGTGGAATCCGGTCCTTCACTGGAAGTGCTGCAGCATCCGCAGCATCCGTACACCAAGCGTTTGGTCGCCGCTGCGCCGTCCTTGGCATCGCAGCGCATCATCTCCGTCAAGGAACATGGCGGCGACGCCACCGCGGTCATGGAGCACGCGGTGAACGAGGATTCCCTGAAGAAGGGCGAAGCCATCATCACGGTGGATCACCTGACCAAGGAATTCAAACTGCCGCGCAAGAAGGAGATGTTCAAGGCGGTCGACGATGTGAGCTTCTCCATCAAGAAGGGCACCACATTGGCCATCGTCGGCGAATCCGGTTCCGGCAAATCCACCGTGGCCAACATGGTGCTGAAACTGCTTGAGCCGACCGCCGGCACCGTCACCTACGATGGCAAAGACATCTCCGGATTCAAGGGCAAGGAGTTGCTTGACTTCCGACGTCATGTGCAGCCGGTGTTCCAGAACCCGTACGGATCGCTCGACCCCATGTACTCCATCTACCGGTCCATCGAGGAGCCGCTGCGCATCCACGGCATCGGAGACAAGAAGAGCCGTGCCAAGCGTGTGCGCGAGCTCATCGACATGGTGGAATTGCCGGAATCGGTGATGAGCCGTTATCCGAACGAGCTTTCCGGCGGCCAAAGGCAGCGCATCGCCATCGCGCGCGCCATGGCCCTCGATCCGGATGTGATCGTCTGCGACGAGGCCGTCTCCGCATTGGACGTGCTGGTGCAGGACCAGGTGCTTCGCCTGCTCAACGACCTGCAGGCGGAAAAGGGACTGAGCTACCTGTTCATCACCCATGATCTGGCGGTGGTGCGTCAGATCGCCGATGAGGTCGTGGTGATGCAGCACGGCAAGCTGGTGGAGCATGCCACCACCGACGAGGTCTTCGACCATCCGAAGAAGCAGTACACCCGCGACCTGCTGGACGCCATCCCGGGCGGCAAGCTGCAGCTCGGACTCGACTGATCGCGTCAGCCATCTGGAAAACCTCCCTTCCCACAAGGGAGGTTTTCTTGTATTCCGGCTAGGCTAAGGCGCTATGACGATCACAATCACGACATCGAATGTGAATGGAATCCGCGCGGCGAAACGCAAAGGCATCGAGCAATGGGCCGCGAAGAACACGCCGGACGTGTGGTGCATGCAGGAAGTACGCGCCCCGCAAAACGAAATCGACCCCATCTTCGACGAATTCGGCTTCGAATACGCGACCGCCGGACGCATCGCCGACCAAAGCGGGCTTGATCGCATGAACGAGATCTGCCGTATCAAGGGACGCGCCGGCGTCGGTCTGCTCTCCGCGCTGCCCGTCATCGACAAACGCTACGGACTGCCGGGACTTGCCGAGGACGTCGATTCCGGTCGTTGGATCGAAGCGGATGTGAAGACCCCGCAAGGGTACACCGTCACTGTCGTATGCGTGTACGTGCACGCCGGCAACACCGACGATCCGGAGAAAATGAAGCAGAAATACCGTTTCCTCGACACCATGCTGGTACGTATGGGACAACTGCGCGATGAAGCGGCGCACGGCGGCAAGCAGGCGGTATTGTGCGGCGATTTCAACATCGCGCACACGCCGCTCGACATCAAGAACGCGAAAGCCAACGAGAAGCACGCCGGCTTCCTGCCCGAGGAACGCGCCTACGTGGACAAATGGCTGGGGGAGTTGGAATTCGTGGATGTGATGCGTTCCCTGTGCGGAGACATCCAAGGACCGTACACCTGGTGGAGCCAGCGGGGCCGCGCCTTCGACAACAACGTCGGCTGGAGGATCGACTACCAGTTCGCCACACCCGAACTCGCCGAAACGGCCCGCGGATTCGTCATCGACAAAGCTCCGACCTACGACCTGCGATGGTCGGACCATGCGCCGCTGAGCATTACCTACGACGTGTGAGTTTTTGCGGCCGTCATCCGGCCAATGCCGGGCAACAGGAGGACACACTCCGATTCCCAGCCCGTATTAAGCATGGGTGCTAGGCTAGTCACGGTTGCAACCGTAATGAAATGAGGAACATCATGGGACTGTTTGGATTCGGCAAGAAGAAGCGTCAGAGCGAGGAAGCCGCTGAAGCCGCCGCCGAAGAGAACGACAAGGCCGATGAGGCCATCTCCGAAACCGCCGAGGCGCCCGCCGGTGGAATTCAGGAAACCATCCTTCCGGAACCGTCCGATGAGTACGACGGCCGTGGCGATGAGCACGGTCCGTGGGACGTCGACGACGAGAACGTGCCCGACTATGACGAATACCTCGACATGGGCGCCTACTATCTGCCGTTCCTCCAAGGCATCGAACTGCGCGTGAAGGCCAACCGCGCCACCCAGCAGGTGCTCGGCACCACCATCACCTACGGATCCTCCAGCGTGGAGATCGAAGCCTTCGCCGCGCCGAAGACCATGGGACTGTGGGATGACGTGCGCGCCGACCTGGTTGAGGCCAACAAAGACGCCAAGGAGACCGACGGCGTGTTCGGCACCGAACTGACACTGCCGGTCGTGGTCAAGGGCGGACGCAAGGTCGTCACCCGCATCGTCGGTGTGGACGGACCGCGGTGGATGCTGCGCGGCATCTTCTCCGGCAAAGCCGCCACCGATCCGGACCACGCCGAAACCAAGGCGCTGAACCAGCTTTTCTCCAACATCGTCGTGGAACGCGGCGAGGACCCGCTGGCCCCGCGTGACCTCATCCCGATGCATCCGCCGGTCGCCCCGGCCGAACGCAAGGCCGCCAAGGAAGCCGCCGAAGCCGAACAGGCAGGCAGGACGATGGACATTCCAGGCCAGCCGAAGGGACCGTTTGACTCCGACCAGCAGGTCGAGGTCAAGACCACGTTGTCGCGTGGACCGATGTTCTCCGAAGTGCGCTGAGCGAACGACGACCACGAAAACACAAACGCATGGCTGAAACCGAAACCAAGAAAAGAACCGGCCTCGGCGCGCTCGCCGACGCCGACGATGCCGACGATTTCTCCGTCATCGACGCGATCGGCGGTCCGCGCGGCGTCGTCGAATCGATGCTGCCGGGCGTGGTGTTCGTGGTGATGTTCGTCATCACCTCCGACCTGCATCTGACCATCGGCGTATCCGCAGCCCTCGCCGTACTGCAGGTGATCGTCCGCCTATGCCAACGCCAATCCGTCATGGGCGCCGTCTCCGGCCTTCTGGCAGTCGGCATCTGCCTGATCTGGGCATGGAACAGCCACGAGGCGCGCAACTACTACATGTTCGGATTCCTGACCAACGCCTTCTACATCGTGCTGCTCGCCATTTCGTTGATGGTACGTGTACCGGGA
>ENA-OQDC01001589-OQDC01001589.1-human-gut-metagenome-genome-assembly--contig:-NODE-1589-length-10919-cov-2.489159_pt1 | contig 10919 bp, 15 predicted proteins | sample MGYA00242770_ERZ504601 | MGnify/ENA primary metagenome ERZ504601 (study PRJEB26092, sample SAMD00036305) | human gut metagenome | host: Homo sapiens | study: EMG produced TPA metagenomics assembly of...
ATAGCCTCATTTGCAGCATTTTTACTATAGCTAAGAGCTGCCCTGACTATTGTTTCCTGTATATTTCCCATATTGATATTAGATGCTATTTTGTTATATGTCATATCCATAAGCTCATCCAGCTCTGCATCTATATTAATCTCTATATCATCAAAGGATTTTCTTTAAGCATCCCGTCAACCATAGCCGTTGTATATTTCTGTGCTATTCTGTCTACTATCTTAGAATCCTCTATACTTGTCTGAATTCTGGATAACGCCTCCATATTATCCCCAAGTGAATCAAAAACAGTATCCATAAAACGGTGCGATATAGCAGCTGACAGTCCTGCATCCTTTAACATGCTTGAGACATACATAGGTGCCGTTACACATACAATAAGTATAAGACCTGCTATTACAGATATTAAACCAACACCTATCTGTGTCCATCTATGAGCAGTATCCCTGTATTGTCTGTATCCATATGACATATATATTCCTTCTTTCTGTTTAGATATAACAATTCCGTAATCTTCCTACGCAATCACATTAAAACAATCACATTAACATAATCATATTAACACAATTATATTAATACAACCATAAAAAAATGTAATAGATTTAGTGCTTTCTTACATTTTCCTGAATCTGTTATACCGCTGTCTTGCAAGTTCTTCCTTGTCCATATCAATATATCTGTACATAAAATCACATATCATGCGTTTCATATATAATGTCACTCTTTTTATATTATTTTCATTTATAATCCGGATATTCCGGAATGACCTTCTCTATTATGCCAAGCTCATATAAATCTGCTGCCGTCAGCTTCATTATTTCCGCAGCCTCTTTTGCTTTCTTAGAATCCTTCCACAGTATCGATGCAAAGCCTTCTGGTGAAAGTATTGAATATATGGAATTCTCCATCATCCATACCTCATTGGCAACACCTAGTGCAAGTGCACCACCGCTTCCACCTTCGCCAGTTACTATTGACAATACCGGAACTGTAAGACTGCTCATTTCATACAGATTCTTTGCTATAGCTTCTCCCTGGCCTCGCTCTTCTGCACCAAGACCGCAATATGCTCCTGGAGTGTCTATAAAACATATAACCGGTCTGTTAAATTTTTCCAGCCTGCTTCATAAGCCTTAGTGCCTTTCTATACCCTTCGGGATTAGGCATTCCAAAGTTTCTTGATATATTCTCTTTAGTAGTCTTACCCTTCATATGTCCTATGACTGTTACAGGAATGCCGCCAAATGTTGCGATTCCACCTATTATTGCTTTATCATCACAAAAGTTTCTGTCACCATGAAGTTCAAAAAAATCTTTAGTTATTTTTTCTATGTAATCTGCGGCATTAGGTCTTTCACTGCTTCTTGCTATTTCAACCTTTTCCCATACATCATACTCATTATACAGATTATTATCAGCCTCAGCCTTTTTTTCTTCTTCTCTATCTATCTTTTTGAAATATATATTATCAAGATACTCAAGATACTTCTTCATAATATCTGAATTGCTCCGGTATGTATCCACATTTTCTTTAACTTCTGTATAAGCTCCACTGTACTTATGTATGTCAAGCAGATGCGCAAGTGTCTTCTTTAGCTCATCCCTTTTAACTATCGCATCCACAAAGCCGTGCTCTAACAGAAATTCAGCTCTCTGAAACCCTTCTGGCAGTTCCTGTCCTATAGTCTGTCTGATAACTCTTGGTCCTGCAAAACCTATAAGGGCACCTGGCTCTGCAAGTATAATATCTCCAAGCATAGCAAAGCTTGCAGTTACACCTCCAGTTGTAGGGTCAGTAAGAACAGTGATATATAAAAGTCCTGCCTCATCATGTTTTTTTAATGCGGCACTTATCTTTGCCATCTGCATAAGAGATACTATTCCCTCCTGCATCCTGGCTCCGCCTGAGCATGTAAATATAATAACCGGCAGCTTCTGCTCTGTAGCCTTCTCAACTGCCCGTGTAAGCTTTTCACCTACAACTTCGCCCATGCTGCCCATAAGAAATCTTGTATCACAGACACCTATAACAGCTTTGCTGCCATCTATCTTTCCAACACCGGTTATTACTGCCTCATCAAGATTTGTTTTTCTTTTAAGATTCTGGATTTTCTCCTCATAACCTGGGTATTCACATGGATTGCTCTCTTCAATGTTAGTATCCCATTCTGAAAATGTATTCTTATCCACTACCATGGATATCCTTGTTCTGGCATCCAGCTTCATATAATATCCACATTCCGGACATACACAATTATTCAGATACATGTCCTCTGTTAAAATTATTTTTGAACAAACCGGACATTTCATATATAATCCATCTGGAACATTTATATTACTGCTATCCAGATTGTTGATTTTATTTTTATGGATATTCTTTTTAAACAAGCCTTTTATCTGCATATAAATCCTCATTTCCACGCACTCTTACTGTGCATAACGAACAACTATTTTTTACATACCTGTGGATACTCCTCTGGTATGAAATCTGTACTGACATCACCTTTAATAAACTTCTCATTCTGGCATATATCATACATAAAATCTGTATTTGTTGTGACACCTTCAATAATAATCTCGCCAAAGGACACTTCTCATCTTCTCAATCACTGTTTTCCTGTCGTTTGCATATGTCATAACCTTCATTATCATGGAATCATAAAAAGGAGGTATCGTATATCCACTATAAACTGCAGTATCTATTCTTACACCATTACCACCTGGTATATGTATATTCTTTATTGTTCCCGGATTAGGTGCAAAGTTCTTTTCAGGGTTTTCAGCATTGATTCTTATTTCCATGGCAGCACCATGTATCCTTACATCCTCCTGCTTAATACCAAGACTTTCGCCGGCTGCTATCTTTATCTGTTCCTTTATAAGATCAACACCTGTCACAAGTTCCGTTATACCATGCTCGACCTGAATACGGGTATTTACCTCCATAAAGTAATAATTGTCGTTTTTGTCAAGAAGAAACTCAACTGTTCCTGCATTTTCATAGTTAACTGCCTTAGCCACTGCCACTGCAGTTATCTCCCATTCTCTTTCTTAATTCATCATTCAACGCAGGAGAGGGTGATTCCTCAACTAACTTCTGGTGATTTCTTTGTATTGAACAATCTCTTTCACCAAGATGAATTGTATTTCCATATTTATCAGCTAATATCTGGAACTCTATATGTCTTGGCTTTTCTATATATTTTTTCTATATACATTGTGCCATCAGCAAAGCCATTCACAGCTTCTCTCTGTGCGTTATCGAATTCCCTTTTAAAATCTTCTTTTTGTATATACAACACGCATCCCCTTGCCACCGCCGCCAAGTGCAGCTTTAACCATAACAGGATAACCTATATTGTCTGCAAGCTCTTTTCCTCTTTCTGCATCCATAACTGGTTCTTTGGTTCCTGGAATAACTGGAATACCTGCTGATATCATTGTATTTCTTGCTTCCTGTTTATTACCTGTTTTCTCTATGATATCTGAATCTGGACCTATAAATGTGATGTTACATTTTTCACATAATGATGCAAACTTACTGTTTTCAGAAAGAAATCCAAAGCCTGGATGTATTGCATCTGCATGTGTAGCTACTGTTGCACTCAATATTCTTTCCATATTAAGGTAACTATCCTTAGCTGCTGCCTTTCCTATACATACACTCTCATCAGCCAGCTGCGTATGAAGTGCTTCCTTATCCGCCTCAGAATATACTGCAACTGTCTGTATACCCATTTCCCTACAGGCTCTTATTATTCTAACAGCTATTTCGCCTCTGTTCGCTATCAATATCTTATTAAACACAGCTTCATCTCCTTATAATCATTCCATAATCCACATATTATATTTATAACATCAGACGGATTAACCTACCATAAATGTAAGCTCTGCTGTAAGTGCAACCTCGCCATCTACCGTCGCAACAGCCTTTCCCACGCCAACTGGTCCTTTTTTCTTTATAATCTCACATTCCATCTTAAGTTTATCACCAGGAACTACTTTTCTTTTAAATCTTGCATTATTAACTGCACCAAAATATGCTGTTTTACCTTTGTTTTCTTCCAGCGAAAGTATCGCAACAGCGCCTACCTGTGCGCATGCCTCTATCTGAAGGACCCCCGGCATAACAGGCTCAGCTGGAAAATGTCCTGCAAAATAAGGCTCATCATATGTAATACACTTATATCCTGTTGCCTTTATTCCAGGCTCAAGTTCATCTATCGTATCCACAAGCAGAAAAGGATGTCTGTGTGGTATAATATCCATTATTTCCTTTGTTGTAAGCATACTTAACTCCTTATATTAAATAATCGATTTCATATATATAATGTCGGTATCAAAAACCCATGCCTTTGATACCGACGTATTGTCAGACTGGTTTTATAACAAACATAGGCTGTCCATATTCAACCATCTGTTCATTATCTACAAGAATATCAGTAACCACACCATCATAATCACTTTCAATCTCATTTCATAAGCTTCATTGCTTCTACTATACCGATTACCTGACCTTTTTTAACCCTGTCACCTATTGCTACATATGCATCAGCTTCCGGAGATGCTGAACTGTAAAATACACCTACAAGTGGTGAATTAACAGTAAGCACATTATCATCAGAAGTTTTAATGTCCGATTTATTCAATCCTGATTCATTGCCGTTATCGCTATTAACTATATCATCAGCACCGGCAGTTTCTTTAACAGCTGCCCTGTCACTTCTGTCAGCGCCAAGCGAAAGCTTAGTGTCGCCATCTTCCATGCTAAAGCTTGTAAGTGAAGATTCTGATACAGCATTAATGAGCTTTATTACATTTTCTAATTCCATATATTATCTCCATTTCTTCATGACCTTTTATTCATATTCTGGTATTCCATATATCTCACCAGCAATCTACTTATGTACTTTAAGCGTTCATCATATTATGAATACTTTCTTACTATAAGAGTTGCATTATGTCCACCAAAACCAAGAGAATTCGTCATGACTACATCAACGTCCTTTTCGATTCCTTCATCCTTGACATAATTAAGATCCATTTCTTCCTCTGTTTCTGATAGTCCTACATTTGGATGTATATAACCATCCTGGATTGACTTGACACAGGCTATGAACTCAACTGCGCCCGCTGCACCAAGCAGATGTCCAACCATGGATTTTGTTGAACTTACAGGCACATTGTAAGCTGCATCCTTAAGTGCCAGCTTGATCGCCCTTGTCTCAAAAAGATCATTATGATGGGTACTTGTTCCATGTGCATTTATATAATCGATATCATCTGGTTTTACTTCTGCTTCCTTCATGGCACTTGTCATAGCATATGCAGCTCCACTTCCATCCTCCATAGGTGATGTTATATGGTATGCATCAGAAGAACAGCCATAGCCTGTGATCTCTGCATATATATGCGCTCCTCTCTTTAAAGCATGCTCCAGTTCTTCAAGTACAACCACACCTGCTCCTTCACCCATGACAAAGCCATTTCTTTCTTTGTCAAATGGGATAGAGGCTCTCTTAGGGTCTGTAGATGTTGAAAGTGCTGTAAGCGCAGCAAAACCACCGATTCCAATAGGAGATATAGAACTTTCAGTTCCACCTGCAAACATAACATCTGCTTCTCCATGCTGTATGCTTCTATAGCCTTCACCTATAGAGTTAGTTCCAGTAGCACATGCTGTAACAACATTTATATTCTTACCCTTTAAACCTAGCTGTATTGATACATTGCCAGCTGCCATGTTAGTTATCATAAGAGGTACAAGAAGCGGATTAATCCTAGATGGACCCTTTTCAAGAAGCTTCTTGTGATTGCTTTCCATAGCTTCAAGGCTTCCAACACCAGAGCCTACTGATACACCAACACGGAAAGCATCCTCTTTAGCCATATCAAGCCCCGAATCCTTCATAGCCTCATGCGCGGCCGCAACAGCATACTGGCTGAACTTTTCCATCCTTTTGGCTGCCTTGAAATCCATATAATTCTTAGCATCAAAATCCTTTACCTCTGCTGCAAGCTTAACCTTATAATCTGTTGTATCAAATCTTGTTATATTATCTATTCCAACTGTATTCTCTTTAACAGAATTCCAGAATTCATCCACACTTAAACCTATAGGTGTTATTGCACCCATACCTGTAACAACTACTCTTCTCATCAGATATTCATACCTCCATCTACTGATATCACCTGTCCTGTTATGTATGCTGCTTCATCTGATGCCAGAAATGCTACAGCATTGCTTATATCATCCACGCTTCCCATTCTTGAAAGAGGAATCATATCAAGTACTGACTTCTTCTGTTCATCAGATAAAACCTTTGTCATATCTGTATCAATATATCCAGGTGCAACTGCATTAACAGTTATTCCTCGCGATGCAAGCTCCTTTGCCGCAGATTTGGTAATACCTATCACACCTGCTTTAGAAGCACTGTAATTAACCTGTCCTGCATTACCAGCTATGCCTACAACTGATGACATATTGATTATTCTTCCGCTTCTTTGCTTTAACATGTATCTGCTTACGTGTCTTATGCAGTTAAATGTTCCCTTAAGATTAACATCTATAACTCTGTCAAAATCTTCCTCTTTCATTCTCATGATAAGACCATCTTTTGTTATACCTGCATTATTTATAAGAATGTCTATTCTCTTATATTTATCCATTATATATGTAATCATTTTTTCAGTTTCTTCATACGAATCAACCTGACACTTGTATTTTTCTGCCTTTCCGTTGGCAGCCAGAATATTTTCAACTGTTCTATCTGCTGCCTCATCATTACCACTGTAATTAACAATAACCACAGCCCCCTCTTTGGCAAAACGGGCAGCTATAGCAGCTCCTATTCCTCTGCTAGCTCCGGTTACAAGCACTATCTTGTTTTCATATCTTTTTATACAATTATCCATACACATAACACACTGCCTTTCATCGATACAATATTGCTAAAGCCTTACCAATATCTTGTCTGCATTTATTGCCTGTTATTTTATAACTACTTCCTTTTCCATGCTCTTAGCTATCTTTTTAACAAAGCCAGATAAAGTCTTTCCTGGTCCCACCTCAACAAATGTATCATAACCATCGGCTATCATTTTTCTGACTGACTGTTCAAAACGTACTGAACTATATACCTGCTTTGAAAGAAGTTCTTTTATATATCCACTGGATGTATTCTCATCCACATACTCAGCTGTACAGTTTGCCACATAAGGATACTTCACTTTATCAAAAGTAACTTTTTCAAGATCCTTCATAAGCTTATCACCTGCGCCCTTAAGAAGCTTTGAATGAAACGGTCCACTTACATTAAGAAGGAGTGTTCTTCTTGCTCCTGCTTCCTTAAGCACTTCCATAGCCTCCTGTACACATTCCTTTTTACCTGATATTACTATCTGGCCAGGGCAGTTGTAATTAGCTGCGGAAACTGTATCAGGATACATATCATTATCAGACTCTGTGTTCCCACTTTTATCCTTGTTATATTTAGCAAGTACACTGTCAACCTCATCTGATGTAAGCCCGATAACTGCAGCCATGGCGCCTATACCAGCCGGAACCTCCTGTTCCATATATATTCCACGGTTTCTTACAAGTCTTACACCATCTTCATAAGATAGCGCACCACTTGCAGTAAGTGCACTATATTCACCTAATGAAAGTCCAATAGCTGCATCATACGTAAGGCCCTGCTCAACCATATCAGCAAGCTGGGCGATTTCTGTTACATATAACGCAATCTGTGTATACTCGGTTTTATCAAGAAGATCATTTTCTTCAAATATTAAATGCTCCATATTGATACCTGTCAGTTCACCAGCCTTCTTAAAGCACTTTACTGATGAAGTGCAGCTATTATAGCTTTCTCTTCCCATTCCAGTACGCTGGCTTCCCTGTCCTGGAAACATTACAACTGTTTTTCCCATACCTTTTAAATCCTCATTTCCATACACTGTTTTATGCCAGCTTATTACGTGAATTATATACCTCAGAGACTTCCTTCATAAGCTCCTTAATAATCTCTTCACATGTCTGTTCCTTATTGACAAGACCTGCTATCTGACCTGCCATTACAGTTCCCTGCTTGACATCACCATCCACAACAGCCTTTCTTAGTGTTCCAAGAGTAAGTCTTTCAAGCTTTTCAAACTCAACGCCTTCTTTTTCCATATCAAGATACTCTCTTGTCATGCTGTTTCTAAGTGACCTTACTGGATGACCTGTACTTCTGCCAGTTACTACTGAATCTATATCCTTGGCAGCTATAACTCTGTCCTTATAATTCTGATGGACATTTGACTCCTTAGCCACAACGAATCTTGTTCCCATCTGTACAGCCTCTGCACCAAGCATAAATGCCGCACATACACCTCTGCCATCACCTATTCCGCCAGCTGCTATAACAGGAATATTAACTGCATCAACAACCTGTGGTACAAGTGTCATGGTCGTTTCCTCGCCGATATGTCCACCTGATTCCATGCCCTCTGCTACAACTGCATCTGCTCCGGCACGTTCCATCATTCTTGCAAGTGCAACTGATGCCACAACAGGAATAACCCTTATTCCAGCTTCCTTCCAGGCCTTCATATATTTGCTTGGATTGCCTGCACCTGTTGTTACTGCTTCTATATGCTCATCAATAACAAGCTGTGCTATCTCATCTGCATAATCACTTAAAAGCATAATATTAACACCAACTGGCTTATCTGTTATCTTTCTTGCAATATGTATCTGTTCTTTAACCCATTCTGCCGGCGCATTAGCTGCTCCAATAAATCCCATTCCACCGGCTTTGCTGACGTGGGCTGCCAGATTAGCATCTGCAACCCATGCCATACCGCCCTGTATAACAGGATATTCTATATTAAGAAGCTCTGTTACACGAGTTTTCATAACTTATCTTCCTTCCTGACATTTATAACTATTTCTGGTTAGCCTCGATATAATCAACAACATCCTGTACTGTAAGAATCTTTTCAAGCTCCTCAGATGGAATAGTTACTGAACACTCATCCTCAAGTGACATAACAAGTTCAAAAAGATCAAGTGAATCTGCCTTAAGATCTTCCTTGAAATTAGACTCAGGCTTAATAACTGCCTCATCTATACCTAACTGTGCTGCAACTAATTCTCTTACTTTTTCAAACATAATGTTAAATCTCCTTAATTCTTATTATTTTTATATATGTTGTCGGGGTCAAAAGCCCACAACTTTGATATCTATGGCAAAGCTTTGCCATAAACATCTTATATATGTTAAAATGCCGCTTATTCCGGCTGCCTGATATCTTTTAGTAAAGCAGTCTGCAAATATCTATATAATAAGCTTAGCATCTTTTAACCGTGCTACCATACAAGCAGAATACTTCCCCAGCTTAATCCTGCACCAAAACCGGCAAGTACAAGCTTCTCTCCCTGTTTTAAGCTTCCATTCCTGTTTAACTCATCAAGCAGAATAGGAATGCTTGCTGATGATGTATTTCCATATTCATTCAGATTGACTGGAAACTTATCTTTATCAGCCTTAAGTCTTTTAGCTACACTCTCTATAATACGTACATTAGCCTGATGCAATATGAACTTATCAACTTCATTAATATCCATATTATTATTATGTAAAAGTGTTTCTATAGCTGTAGGAACACTCTTTACGGCGAATTTAAACACTTCCTGTCCATCCATATGTATAAATATATCTGTGCTGCATGAATCAGAAAATCTTCTGCCACCTGTTAAAACAGATGCACCTGTTCCATCATTGTAGATATTGCTGTCAATAATTCCTCTTTCATGACCAACTAAGGCACCTGTAACATCTTCTGTGTTGTTATCAACTGCTTTAAGAACCACTGCACCAGCACCATCTCCAAAAAGCACACACACACTTCTGTCTTTCCAGTTAACTATTTCTGACATTTTTTCTGAACCAATAACAAGTGCATATTTATACGAACCTGCCTTTAACATTGAAGCTGCAATATCCAGGGCTGTAATAAAACCTGAACATGCTGCACTTACATCAAAACACATAGCATTTACTGCTTTAAGCTTTGCCTGTACAAGTGATGCCTGATTAGGAAAAGCATAATCAGGAGTTGACGTTGCAACTATAATCAGACCAATCTTAGAAGCTTCAATACGTGCATCCTCTACTGCATTTCTTGCAGCGTTATATGCCATATCAGCATTATCCATATCTTTTGCTATATGTCTGTTACATATACCAGTTCTTGTCCTTATCCACTCATCACTCGTATCTACCATTTCTGACAGATTATCGTTAGTCAATATATCTGGTGGAACATAGCTTCCTGTTCCTATGATTCTTGTTCTTATCATACTTTTTGTCCTTATTTATTTGACTTACTAACAATTTGATTATCTTACTTTGATTTTCAAACATTATTTTTATACTACAAAACTTATGTGTTTGTCAAGGTTATTTTGATATTCAAATTATTAAAATATACTAAAGCAATAAAAAAAGACCTGAAACAGATTATTACATCTGCTTCAGATCCTTTTTAACTTTTAGTTTAACTTCTTTATCCGGCGTGAGCGATTCACATATCTTTCGTACCGCCTTCTGATATGACAACTTATCTAACTTTAAGCAGTCGGTATCTGTAAGATATTCCCACGTTCTTTTTGGAAATGTAACAAAACATTCCGTCAAGAAGCCAGCCTGCTGCCATCTGTGTATAATATCCATAGGCCGAAAATCCCTGGGGGGGGGGGGTTTACAAGTGAAAATATATCATCAAGATATAAACCATTAGCATCAATTTATTTCATCTGTGCTTTCTATATCTTTAATAGTAACCTTTTTCATTCTCGGTCTTTTCATGCCATGCATATCAACCTTTTAAATAGTGGTCTAACAGCATTATAAGCCCTACTCTTGCCC
>ENA-OQDC01001590-OQDC01001590.1-human-gut-metagenome-genome-assembly--contig:-NODE-1590-length-10911-cov-2.055638_pt1 | contig 10911 bp, 11 predicted proteins | sample MGYA00242770_ERZ504601 | MGnify/ENA primary metagenome ERZ504601 (study PRJEB26092, sample SAMD00036305) | human gut metagenome | host: Homo sapiens | study: EMG produced TPA metagenomics assembly of...
CTCCGCGCCAAATATCCGAAACCAATGACAGACAGCAGAGCTGACCGCCCTGGAATGTCATTCAATTTCAAGAAAGCAGGCGTTATCCTGTGGCAAATCTCCCCCGACAATCCTCGCCAGCAGGACCTCTTCGACCCTATCGACCGAAGCAAGCAAAAGGCACTGATGGAAGCCATCGATGCCATCAACCGGAAGAACGGCTATGGAACCATCCGTCAAGCCGTACAGGGAAACGGTTGCCGATTCGACTTGAAGCGGGAATATATGTCGAAACGGTTCACTACAGACATCAATGAAATTCTGAAAGTAAAGAGCAAATAAACGAAATGGAGAATAAAGACAAGATAAAACTGACGATTCATCCTGCGGAATTCGGAGCCAAAATGCCGATTCCGCTGGCTGAACAAAGCGTAAAAGCCGGCTTCCCTTCGCCGGCACAAGACTATATGGAGGGAGAAATAGACCTCAACGATATTCTGATTCGCCATCGTGAGGCAACTTTTTACGTGCGTGTTTCGGGCGACAGCATGAAGGATGCAGGCATTTTTGACGGTGACCTCGCTGTGGTTGACCGGCAGATAGAACCCTCTAACGGCAACTTCGTCATCGCCTTCGTGGATGGCGAATTCACCATTAAACAGTTCAAAATGGACGAAAGCGGAACCTTTGGCTGGCTCATCCCATGGAACAGTGATTTCTCGCCTATCCGGGTAGATGAAACCAACCGGTTCATGGTTTGGGGCGTGGTGACCTATGTGATTCATCAGATTGCTGAATAGTTTTAAGTTAAAGAACGTAAAATAATTAATCGCTTTCGGTATTTTTTATTACTTTTGTTGGCTAAAATGTGGCATTTCAATACTGCATTAAACACAAATTAATAAAAAATAATAAAACAAAATCATCAAAAAAAGCCATGGAATACGCTTTATATAGATACGAGTTTGAGGTCATAGAGAAGAAAGACTCCTCCATAAACCTATTCCCCGAGCTATCGGAGAGTTTTAACCCAAGACAGGCGTTCGAGAAAAAGAGCGAACTGCTCAACTATCTGCTAGAAAATGACTATCAGATGCTCCTTGCAGAACAAAATCAGCAGGCTGCCGAACCAAATCAGCAGGTTGCCGAGCGTTGTCCCTTTCCTGTTAATCCGGCTAGCGCAAAAACTGAGCTAGCCTTTCCCTTTGATTCGGCTAGCGTAAAACCAACGCTAACCTTCACCAGCAGCAGAAAGAAAAAGCTCTACCACAAATACACTTCTGCACCGAAGGATGGATTTGCCATCCTGGAACTAGCCCGCTGTAGAAGCATAAGCCATCGTCCGAAACCCTTTTTGGATAAAGCCGTGATAGAAGACGACTACGAGTCACTTCACATCATCATAGACAACCGCGGCACCTATCAGCGTGTAGCCATCGAAGTGAAATCTTCCGTTTTCAAAAAGACCGATACCGTGGCCGATTCACTTGCCCGTGCCCTGAGCAAGGCTTTTGCCCGCTATGGACTCCTGGTGAAAGTGGTGCCCATCCGCGATGACAAGCACTTCTGGAGTTTAGTGAGCGACAGAAAGCAGTTTCCACGTGGTTTCAATAAACTGTGTGTAAAGTTCCCACAAATCAACGACCCAAAAGTAACCGAAGCTATGAGACGTGCCAATATCATCTATCGTGAAATGTTTCATTCCAATCTCGTTATCATACAAGAATCGTCTGAGGGAGAAAAACTCAGTTTCAACGAAGAAGACGAGAAACAGAGAGAATACATGAAACTTTGCGCAGAAAATGCCGACAGCATCCAGGTATCGCCAATAGGCGCCCGCCCTATCACGCTTGGAGGAAAAACTGCCAAGACGCAACAGATGACTGATGCGGAACGTAAAAACATCGAGGATGTGAACCACGAGATAGGGCTCTTTGATGGCGACCCAATTCAATCCACCCAATCATTCATGGACAAAGCATACGGTAAAGCATGACACAAAACGACAGAAGGCGCAAGAACCTCAGAAAAGAAGAACCGATTTATAGACAGCAGGCTCAATACCTACGAATAATGGGAGAAAAAAAAGCCTCTGACACAACAAATGACGATGTGGCAGATAAACTCCGCAACCTAGACCTCCTGACTTGGGATGAAACCGAACGATACTTAGCCCGATTCGCCGAAGACCTGGATGATGCGAGCTATGCGGTGACCGACTTGCTTATAGAAACAGCCTGCCTAGGCAGAACTATAGGAATGGAAAGGGAATTGCCTCCCCTGACAGCTGCCCTGACTTTCGCAAGATTGATGGCAGCCGGCGACGAGGTGTTTGAGAAATATCAGGACATCTGGATAGCCATCATGAGCTCACAAGACCGCAACCCAGAAGCCAAGCCCCTCTTCGAGAAATTCTGTCAAGAGATAGAGGCCAACAAGTTCGACCCATCCACCGGCAAGGAGACCATCTACCGCCGTGGCGACCCGATAGAGCGATTCAGAAGCACTGGGGTGGCTAAGACGGACGCCCGGCAAGAGGCGCTGCTCTACGGGATACTGGAAGCCACCAAGGGCTGGAACAGAAAGGAGGCTTTCAAGGCTTGCTGGCCCCTATGGGAGGAGCTGTGGAAGTACTTGCTGGAGAAAGAGGAGCTGGTAGAGGAAATCTCCCGAAAGCATCCCAAAAGCAGCTCAAACATCACTTCTATCAACATCACGCTGGTGTGCAATGTGGCTGGACTTCTGAACAGTCATTTAAAAACCCAGGGCCACGATGTAGCATCCTGCTCAAGACTTGCAGACTTGATCAAGGAAAATTGGAACTCCTCGCAGAGCCACAAGGAATTGAGCAAACCACCAAACTCTCAGATGAGCAAGCAAAGCTGATAAAAGCCTGGCTCACCATGAACATGAAATAAAGATTACCCAGAAAATTACCAACAAATTACCATTTTTCGCTAACTATCTGAAAGTGAGCGGGTAATTTGGTGGTAATTAATTTTTTTGAAAGTACCTTCTACCACCTTTGACCATCCACCATCTATTACTACCTTTGCACCCGTCGAAAGGACAAAACTAATTGTTTAATCTGAGTTGATACGAGTCTATCAGAGGGAGAGTTCCCGGGAAATAAGTGTCGACACCTTTCTTTTCTTGAAAAGGCTCTCTTCACTCGTAAAACTTTAAGATTATGTATAATAATGATTTTAAGATGGATGGTGTGAAGCACACCGAGTTCTTAACCGCTGCCCAGCAGCACTCCGAGTTCTTAACCGCCCAGCAGCACACACTGCGCTCTGGCATGGCTTCTTACGACGGTGGCAGAAACTTCCTCTTCTCGCCCGATGAGCCTGTGGCAGGCCTGTTGCCACGATTCCGATGCCATGGCATCGCTCAGCAGATGACCGACGGCACCTTCGACTTCGTGGCCAAGCCCAAGGTTAAGCCGCAGTCGCAGCTCATCAAGAAGCTGGCGCACGGCAGAGTGAGCAAGACCAAAGATGAGGCCATACAACTCACACTCAAAAGTGTATTGCGACGAGGGCGAAAACATCGCCGAGGCTATCTACAAAGGAAGCAGCCATCGCCAAGGACGCCATCGTGGACTATCAGATGAAGAGATGATTTTCGGGGGCCAAAAGCTGCTTGACAAGCTCAGCTTGCAGGCAGCAAAAACCGTCTCAGCGTCTCAGTCTCAGTTAGGAAAAAAAGTCAACAAATCCACTTCATACCCCTTTCTTATGTCTTATAAACTTATTGATAATTAATTAGTTATATAATATATAGATTAGAAGTGGATACCCCTTTTAAAACAACTGAGACACTGAGCTAACTGAGACGCTAAGCCCCCAAGTGACAAACCAAAAATTGATTTAATTCTCTAGAAAGCCAATGAATTACAACATTTTTAAGCAGCACCGCTCCAGCGATGCCGAAACCGGGCAAAGGCACAGAATTTTGTGAAACTTGCCCTCTCACAAGCCTCAAAAGACATGCGAGAAGTGCTCATTCCGATGGCAATTCCTGCCTTGGCAGCCCATCTCACGGACGTAAGATTCATGTATTGCGACAACAAATTTTATGAAATGTGCGGCCAAATGGGGCATTTGATAGGTCCTTCGGGCATAGGAAAGGCGCAATTGAGCCATCTTGTAGAGGCAATCATGCGGCCTTTTCGCAAACACGATGAGATAGAGTATAAGAAACTCGTGGACTGGCAACGACAGATGAAGACAAAGGGTGCCAACAAGGAAAAACCCGAGCGTCCGGACGTGAGCTTCTGGTTTCCACCTGCCGACATCACCAACCCTGCCTTCATACAGAACGCCATGGCTCTGGAGAAGCTGGGCGAGCGAACCCAATACCTCAACCTGCCCGAGGTGGAGATGGCAGACAAGATGTGCGGCGGACACAGACAGGTGAGCCAGATGGTGAGAAACATCTACGACTGTCAGCGAGCTGGTGCCCTGCGTGCCACGGCTGATGGCGTGACGGGTAACCCCGTGCTGCGGGTGAACCTCACTTTTACTTCCACCCCCGATGCCGCCCGCCTCTTCTACAAGAAAGACTTGACCAACGGTTTCTTCGGCAGAATCCCCTTTGCCTACAAGGCTCGCGGCGAGCGACTGGGCAGGATTCCACGCCAAGGCACCTATGGGCAGGACTTCATGGAACAGCTGGACAGCTATCTGCTCAGGTTGGACAACTGCAAGGGCGCATTCACCGTGAAGCCGCTCAACAAGATAGCTGACCAGCTGGCAGAGGAGATGGCGAAGCTAGCCGACCTAGCCGACGACGACATGCTCTGGGAGCTCTCCCACCGCAGCATCTTCTCGGCATGGAAGAAGGGGGCAGTGCTGTGGATTCTGAACGATCAGCAGTGGGCTCGAAGCATCGGCGACTTCGTGGTATGGTTTTGCTACTATGACCTGTGGTCGAAGGTAAAGGTATTCGGCGACATGTTTAAGGGCGCAGATGCCAACGAGGAGGAGACTCAGAAGAGCGGACCAAAGAATATGCTCGACAGCCTGGATAATTCCTTCAACGAGCAGCAGCTGGAGGCATTGCGCCTAAGCCTGGGCAAGAGCAAGGAGGGCACCAAGCATCAGCTCAGGGTTTGGAAGAACCGTGAGTTTATCACCTACTGCGCCCAGACTGGGCTTTACACCAAGACGAAAGAGTATCTGAAAAAGTAAAAAAAGACTTTTGCTTGAAAAAAGACTTTTGCTTGAAAAAAGACTTTTGCTTGAAAAAAGACTTTTGTTTGAAAAAAGTAAAAAAAGACTTTTGTATGGAAAAATATGAAATTCAAAAGCTCCGCGACCTTCCAATAGAGGAGGTCGCAGAGCGACTGGGAATGCAGGTGTCGAAGCACAAGTGCCTCTGCCCTTTCCACGACGATCATCACGCCAGTTTCTCGTTCAACACGAGGAAGAACTATTGCCGCTGCTACGTATGTATGGACCACAGCATCGGCACCATCGACCTTGTGATGAAATATACAGGCAAGGATTTTCTCTCGGCTTGCCGTTGGCTGGCAGATGCGCATCAAGTTTATATAGCAGATGGAAAGGAGAAATATTCTCCGGAGAAAGCACCCACCTCGAAAGCACCCTCCTTTGATGCCAGCAAGTACGCCCGATTCTTCGAGCATCCTTGGCTCAACGAGGCGGCACGTAGATTCCTCTTCGAGGAGAGACGGATTGATGCGAGAGTGGTAAACTGGTGCCGACTGACATCATGGACGGATAAGGAGGGCATCAGTTGGCTACAGACTCCGTACTATGACTGGACGGAAAACTCATCGGCATCCAAAACCGAAATCTCGGCAAGGCGAATCTTAACAAAGAAGCTTCGGGAAAGAGCGATTTAGGCAAGGCGAATCCAGATAAAGAAGCTTCGGGAAAGAGCATTCCCCGCTTCCGATTCCCCTACGGTTCGCAATGCGGCATCTATAATCTGCCCGTCACAAGACAGCTTTCGCCTGGTGAACCTCTCTACATCACCGAAGGGGTGCAGCGACTGCTGGGCGATGCTCTCTGCCGGACACAAGGCGATAGCCATTCCGTCTGCCACGCTCTTGAAACCAGCCGACAAGCAATGGTTGGCAGAAATGGGAGAAAAGCTCAAGATAGAATGGCACATGTATCCCGACAAGGATGCGCCGGGCGAACATCTCTACATGCAGTTGAAGGAGATTCTGCCCCTCGCTAGTGCATCACCAGTTGCCCCCTGGATGCAAGGATTTCAGCGACTATTTTCTGAAAAGCTTTGTATATTGCCCAGTATTTGAAGCTTTTGCCCTTACAGGGTGCCTTGCTGATTGCCATTATACCCAGGGCGTGCCCTGAGCTAGGAGCTTTTGGGCCTTCAGCCCGTTCTTGAACCACATAAGAAACTTGAGTCAGTTATTAATTTTTGAAAGCAAAATAAATATGGAAGATTTATCATTCACACGTACACCAAGAAGGAACTTGCCCTGATGTACTTTCCCGAGAGCATGCCACGCACTGCCGTCAACCATCTGATGGCTTGGATTCGACTTTGTACCCCTCTGTGGGATGAACTCCAGAAGATGGGCTACAAGAAGACCAGCAAGGCTTTCTCGCCTAAACAGGTGAAGGCCATCGTGGAGTATCTGGGCGAACCGGGATAATACCGTTTCAGAAATTTACGAAAAAATATTCTGAAAAATGTGCCGCCATCTCACGGCATCAGCCGCCAACGCATAACCGCTGGCGGCTGTTTTTGTATCTTTGCATCGTGATTCAGAAAGCGCTGGAAAATCACTTTCCTAGTTGGAGAAAAATATTTCTCCAGTTGGGAAAATGAAAAAGAGCATCTGGAGTAAGTCTCAGACAAGAAAGAGAAAGTCTCGGATAAGAAAGAGAATGTCTCAGACAAGAAAGAGAATGTATCAGATGCATCAAGTTATAACCTAGACTCCATGTCCCGATACGAGTCCTTCTTGTCCTTTTTTTATAAGAGGACGGGAAGTTAAAAGGGGGCAAGAGAAACGTATGAACCCAAACATGAAAGCATTCATCAAGTATCTCATCGTGGCCGTGTGCTCTGCCATCGTCACCTACCTCACCAGCTCGTGCACCGCAGGACTGGTAATAGGAAAGAACCAACGACAGCAACAGGAGAACAATATCTCCACCCGAGCCGATTCCACTCACTTCGTGCCTACCATCACCATTAGATAAATGGTAAAAGAATTTTTAAAGGTAAAATTACGAAGGGAAAGATATTGACAACCAAGTCTCTATTTAACTTGGAAATTACGATTATCAATTCTCTAAATTATTAATTATAAATTATTTAAAGTATTATGGCAATTAATCTGAAAGCAAAGGAAACCCTCATCCAGGTGGGTGAGTTGAAAGGTAAGTATCGTTACGTTCTCAGTACCGAGCTTTACAACAAGCTCCCAGAGAGCAAGGTTATCAAGGAGGCGGCTCTGAGAAGTGGCGTGAGCCGCGGCGTGATGCAGGCATGCTGGGATGCTGCCGGCGAAGTTATCAAGACATGGTCTACCGAAGGACACTCCGTTGCCATCCCGGGGTTGGGAACCATGAGATTCGGCGTACGAGCCAAGAGCGTGGCTACCGTGGGTGAGGTGGCAGGTAGCCTCATCACCACCCGCAGAGTTATCTTCACCCCAAACGTGGATATCAAGGATGAGCTGCAGAGAACTCCTATCCAGATTACCTGTATCGACCGCAACGGCAAAGTGGTGAAGAACGTTACTTCGGGCGATGGCGGCAACGTGGAAGACCCAGACAAGGATCCAAACGGAGGTGGAACCGAAGGTGGCGGCTCAGGCAATACCGAAGGCGGTGGCACCAGCGGTGGAGACGCTGAAGGAGACGTAGGCCTGTAGTCCTACTACCAAGATAGAAAATCCCCAATCCTCGGACTCATCAGGAGCACCAAGAGATTGGGGATTATCTTTTTCCAGCATTTCGCAAAAGAGGGAATTGATTGAAGTTAAAGAAGTTATCACTCCCTTCGGTCGTTCAGGAAGTTAAGAGACAATAGTCTTTTGTCGTATAACGTAGGACATTTGTCCCTTAACTTCCCCTTAACACTTCTAAAGTTCAGTAATTTCGCAAATGAGGGAATTGATTGAAGTAAAATCAATACGGGAACAGGAGCGGAAGCACGAAGGTCATCACCACGCCAATGATGATCTGCAACGGCAAACCTACCTTCACGTAGTCCATGAACGTATAGCCACCCGCCTTCATCACGAGCGCATTAGGCGGAGTGGAGAACGGAGAGGCAAAGCACATGCTGGCACCCAACGTTACCGCAAAGAGGAAGGAATAAGGACTCACGCCCACCTGCTGGGCTGCCACCAGGGCGATAGGAGCCATCAACACAGCCGTGGCGGTATTGCTGATGAACATCGTCATGAGCGAAGTGGTGAAGTAGATACCTGCCAGCAGAGCCGTCGGTCCCATCGAGCCGAGACTGTCTACCAGTCCCTGAGAAACCAAGGCCGAAGCTCCCGTCTTCTCCAGCGCCGTAGACATCGGCATCATGGCGGCTATCAGCACGATGCTCTCCCAGTTGATGGTCTTGTAGGCTGCCTCCACGTTGCGGAAGCATCCGGCAAAGACGGTAAGCAGTCCGGCGATGATGACCGCCGTGACCGGAGCCACGGGGATGAAGTCGAACACCATCATCGCTATCATCAAGAGCATGATGGCTGCAGCCACAGGAGCCTTGTAGTCCAGGAGCACCTTGTCTGCCGTCTTCTCCGGCTGATCCAGCACCACCCAGTTGGTGGTATCTGCCGTAAGATGGGCCAGATTGGTCCACTCTCCCTGCACCAGGAGCATATCGCCCACATGCAGCCTGGTGGCTATCAGATTGTCGGTAATATATTCCTTTCCCACCTTGCCGTCAGAAGAGCTTCCGCCACGCTTCACGCCCAGCACGTTGATGCCGAAGCGCTTGCGCAGGTTGGCATCTCCAATTCGCAATCCGGCAAAATTGGAAGTAGGCATCACAACAATCTCGGTCAGCCCCAGGTCGTAGAAATCAATCTTCACGTCCTTCATCTTCCTCAGGTCGTAATCCTGCGCAAACCGTTCAATCTTCTCCTCGTCACCTATTATATATAAGGTGTCGTGCACGGCGATGGTGCTGCTGCTCTTCGCCATGTTCTGGTTGACGTCCTTCACGAGTCCCAGTCGCGATTTCTTCTCGTTTCTTATCTCGATGATGCTCACGCCATATTTCTTCTGGATGCTGAGGTCCTTGAGGGTCTTGCCCACGATGTCCATCATCTGCCCATTTCTCATCGATGGCTGCAGCCGTCCGCTTGCTTGGCACGATGTAGCGATGCAGGTTGTCTAGCAGCTGGTATTCGTCTACCAGGTCGTCGAGCGACTTTTCATTCTTCTTTTTCTTCCCGTTCTGCTTCTTGCTGAGAAAGATTTTGCTCAGGGGCATGAGGACGATGATTCCGATGGCGATGACGATGATTCCCACGGGGAAGAAGGAGAAGAACGCCAGGGGCTTGAATCCTGCCTCGGTAAGCACCTCGTCGATGACCAGGTTGGGCGGCGTACCGATGAGGGTGAGCATTCCGCCCAGACTTCCTGCAAAGGCGAGCGGCATGAGGAATCGCGATGATTGCATGCCCGAACCCGCAGCCAGGCTCATGATGATAGGCATCATCAGCGCCACGGTTCCGGTATTGCTCACGAAGGCTCCGATAAACGAGGTTACCAGCATCACGAGGAGGAAGGTAACGGTTTCGTTGCCACGGGAGAGCGCCATCAGCTTATTGCCCGTCAGCTTGGCAAGGCCGGTCTGCATGATAGCTCCACCCACCACGAAGAGGCCTATCATCATGATGACGATGGGCGAAGAGAAGCCGGCAAGAGCCTCTGCCGGCGTCAGGATTCCGAGAACCAAGAGTGCTGCCAAGGCAGTAAGAGCCACAATATCAGCCCTCACCCTGCCCCATATAAACATGGCAACCGTAATGATTAATATAATAAGCGTTATTGTCATGCTATAAAAAAAATTTAGATAATTGTTTCTTCTGATTATAAACTCTTTTGCAAATATACTTACTTTTTATCGTTTTTTTATCATTCTAATGCTAATATTTCTAAATTTATTGCAGATATTTCCAAAAAACTACACTTATTCCATCAGTTTTCCTTATCTTTGCACCGAATGACGTACAATGTGAAAATGAAAGTTTTCTTTATATATATCGGTTTGTTTTTGTTGGGAAGCACTTTCTCTTCTGTTAAGGCACAGTCTGTTAAAGCACAGAAAGTGGCTCTTAACAACATACCTCTACCTTGGTATTCACAGAAAATTAGCGGATGTCCCTATGCACATTGTTCGCTGGCCTCTTCTTTGATGGTGTATGACTATTTTAAAGGGATGACTTCAGACAGTTGCCGTTCGGCAAGTGAAGCCGAAGCAAAATTGGTGGAATATCAGAAAAACTATTTTTTGAAGAAACGTGCTCCTTTCAAGCGACGGACATCAGTGGGACAGGGAGGATATTACTCTTTTGAAATAGATTCCCTGACGCGTTATTATGAGCATATGGTGAGCGCAGAACATTTTATGAATAAGGATTATCGGATATTGCAAGTCTTATATCGATCGGGGAATTCCCGTTCTGATAAATGTTCGTCATCGTGGCTCTACCCGTGGGTTGTTGCAACCGGGTAGTCACCGCCATTGGATGGTGCTTCGTGGTATAAATGATACTCATGTGTGGATCAATGATCCCGGACGTCGTCACGATGCGTAGTAAAGGAAGAAAAAGTAACAGTGTTTTTCCAATAAAAAAAAGAACGAGGTAATCCTGCCTGGTTTGATGGATGCTGGACGGGAAAGATATATCGTGATAACTCCCGTATCCCATTGGCCATGGCCCGGATCGGTAAA
>ENA-OQDC01001593-OQDC01001593.1-human-gut-metagenome-genome-assembly--contig:-NODE-1593-length-10899-cov-2.609543_pt1 | contig 10899 bp, 13 predicted proteins | sample MGYA00242770_ERZ504601 | MGnify/ENA primary metagenome ERZ504601 (study PRJEB26092, sample SAMD00036305) | human gut metagenome | host: Homo sapiens | study: EMG produced TPA metagenomics assembly of...
GAAATATTTCTGCATCGTAGAAGACGAGGCGCAGCATCTGCTTGCCCTCATCAACCGCCTGCTCACCATCTCGAAACTGGAACACGGCAAGCTGCATATTCAGAAAGCGGAAGTAGATTTGGAAACGATGATAGAGGATGTGGTGGATAAATACAAGGCGAAATCAACGAAACCGATCCATATCATCACCCGGTTTGGAGCCACCTATGCCCTAGCCGACGAGGAATATCTGAAGGAAGCGATCAGCAATCTGGTGGATAACGCCACCAAGTACTCGAAGGAGGAAATCAACATTGAGATTTCCACCCTGGAGGATGACAGAAACGTTTATATCAAGGTTTTTTGATGAGGGTATCGGCATAGCCAAAAGCGAGCTGAAGACCATCTTCAACCGCTTTGAGCGCGCCGCAGAGCACGAAAAGGATGCCCGCAAGACTCGTGGCGGCTTCGGCATCGGTCTGAACTACGTGCTACAGGTAATCAACGCCCATGGCGGCAAGATAAGCGTAAAGAGCGAGAAAGACAAATGGTCGGAGTTCACCATCTCGCTGCCGAAATAATCTGTACCATAAGCATTTACTGAATTATGAATTTTACGTAACGAAGATTTCATAATGTCCGAAACAAAGATACATATTTGAAATCCGCAAGTTTTTGGGGGAAATAATGAAAATAACATTAAAAAAAGAAACTTTATGAGAAAACTCTTCTCTGTTACAAAACTATTTCGTATATTTGCAGCACAAATATAAACCGCCATTTATATAAACGAGGATTTACATTATGAAGTTTTACGATAGAGATAAAGAACTTGCAATCTTGCAAGCCAATGAGCAGCAGTCGTTTGAGAGTGCTGTGTTTACAGTTCTGATGGGGCGCAGAAGAATAGGCAAGACTTCACTCATCACAAAGTTTTTAGAGAAAAAGGAGTATGCCTACCTCTTTGTCTCCAAAGACTCGGAGGCTCTATTGTGCCAAAATTTTCCAAAGAGACCTGGAGCAGCAGATAGGACTTACCATCTATGGTGAGGTTTCCAAGTTCAAGGACCTGTTCGAAGTGATCATGAAGGAAGCCCAAAAGCGACACCTCACCATCGTGATGGATGAATTTCAGACACTCTATAAGATTAATCCATCTATCTTTGGAGATATACAGAATATCTGGGACCGATATAAGCGAGAGGCAAAAATCAATTTCATTGTATCGGGCAGTATCCAGACTTTAATGAAGCGAATCTTCGAGGATGAATCGGAACCGCTCTACGGGCGTCCTACATCCAAGTTTACCCTCCGTCCTTTCACCATTGAGGTGATGAAGCAGATTCTGCAAGATGTAAACCCAAACTATCTGCCAGAGGATTTACTCTGTCTATATGCCATTACCGGTGGCGTGGCAAAGTATATAGAATTGCTCATAGATGCCAAATGCTACACCAGAAAAAAGATGCTCGACTATGTCTGCCGACAGGATTCCTACTTCCTTACTGAGGGTAAGGATCTTCTGAACCAGGAATTCAGTGGAGATTTCACCACCTATTTCTCCATCTTGCAAGTCATCGCCAACGGCAAGACCAAGCGTAGCGAGATAGATAGCGTATTACATAAAGACATGGGCACATATCTCCAGAATCTGGAAAGCAGATATGAACTCATCAACCGGATGAAGCCACTACTGGCTAAGAAAAACGGAAAAGTTACGGCATACGAAATCCATGATAACTTCCTGCTCTTCTGGTTCCGGTTCATCTATCCATATCAGTCGCTGATAGAGCGCAATCTGTTCTCTCTCCTGCGCAGCAACATCGAAAACAATTACGAAGGCTTCACAGGCAGAACCCTGGAACGTTATTTCCAGGATAAATTCATGGAAACAGAGCAATTTACGCAAATAGGAAACTGGTGGGACCGAAAAGGAGAGAACGAAATAGATCTCATCGCCATCAACGAGTTCACCCATACCGGCTTGATTGCAGAAATCAAACGCAATGTTCATAAGCTCAGTATGAGTAAGCTACAAGAGAAGATAGCCATATTGCCCAAAAAGGACTTTGGAGAATATGAGTTTGAGACGATAGGACTTTCACTGCAAGAAATGTAATCTATGAAGCGGGCACATGATGAGATTGCCCTCATCATCACGAAGATGCATACCACCGCCCTGGCAGTATCTGAAGTATCTGCACTCGGCACACTCACCCTTCCGCATCCATTCACGGTTACGGTAAGGAAGGAAACGGTGCTGCCAGATATCCATGAAATCATCCTGGTAGATATTGCTCTGATGATAGTTGGAACGGATGCTGGCACAGGCTGAAATGGAGCCATCTATCAAGACCGAACCAACGGTTACGCCTGCATGACAACCATAGAAAGTATTGCGGATATCGCCTTCGAAGTTGCCCATGAATCCCTCGCAACCATAGCTGCACGCTATCCTACCCTCTTTTCGGGTCTGCTTGATAAACTCCAGGATGCCTTTGTATTCTTCCGCAGCTAGATGCATATCAGGATCTGAAGCAGCTCTGCCTACAGGAAATACGGCAACAACTCGCCAGTTTTTCACCCCTTTATCTATCAGAAACTGCCTGATGGCGTCAAGATGGGGATAATTGCGGCGATTGACGCAGGTAAGGATATCAAACTTGATTTCGGGATGCGAAACCAGAAGGTCGATAGCTTGCGAAACCATCTCGAAACTATGCTTGTTGCCCCGCATCCAGTTGTGATCATCGCCCAATCCATCCATGCTGATGGTCATGGTATGGAGTCCTGCATTCAGTAAGTCATTGAATTTCTGAGGAGTAAGATAGAGTGCGTTGGTTACCATTCCCCATGGAAAGCCCTTCTTTTAAATGGCAGCTCCACATTGGGTGATGTCCTCACGCATCAAGGGTTCTCCCCCCGTTACGATGACGAATACCTGATGAGGATCCGTATGTTGGCTGATGTTATCTAGCACCCGCAGGAAATCCTGAAGGGGCATATCGGTTATTCCTGCCTTTACCTTGCAATCGCTTCCGCAATGGCGGCAATGCAGGTTGCAGCGCAGGGTACATTCCCAGAAGAGCTGGCGCAACGGATGCTCCTCTACTATATGCTGATACCCCTTGCGCCAAATCTCCAAAGCGAGTCTTCGGCGCAAGGATAAGGGTTCTATCTTCGTCATACTGAATTATCTTATTTAATCTAGAGGGAATTAGTGAAAACACAGAAGCTGAAGGCTTCCCATGAGCAGGCAAAACCCAGAGAGTTTTTTGCCGTTTTACACATTTTTAAGAGCCACTTTCCACCCATTTCTAAAAAAAGCAATACCTTTGCTGCTGAACAAGATATTCAAACATAAAATAAATAGGAATTATGGACTTAAAAGGAATCTACACAGCCGATGCCAATCGCTATGGCGATGCAGAGGCACTTTACAAGAGATGCGGCAAGAGCGGAGTCTTGCTGCCTAAGGTTAGTCTGGGATTCTGGCACAACTTCGGAGGAGTGGATCCTTACGAGAGAAGCCGTGCCATCACCCATTATGCCTTCGACCACGGAATCACCCACTTCGACCTTGCCAACAACTATGGTCCTCCATACGGAAGTGCCGAAGAAACCATGGGCAGACTGATGAAGGATGATTTCCAGCCTTATCGCGACGAACTCTTCATCTCTACCAAGGCGGGATACGATATGTGGGAAGGTCCTTACGGCAACTGGGGCTCTCGCAAGTATCTGATAGCGAGCCTCAACCAGAGTCTCAAGCGCATGAATCTGGACTATGTAGACCTCTTCTACAGTCATCGCTACGACCCGAATACCCCACTCGAGGAAACCCTCCAGGCTCTGGTAGACATCGTGAAGCAGGGCAAGGCGCTCTATCTCGGCATCAGCCGATGGCCACTGGAAGCCCTGAAGTTTGCCGATAAATATCTCAAGGAGCGCGACTGTCCGCTACTCATCTTCCAGGACCGACTCAACATGCTCGACCGTACGCCGCAGGAGAACGGAACCCTCGACTACTGTCACGAGAACGGTATCGGATTCATCTCGTTCTCGCCTCTGGCACAAGGTCTCCTCACCGACCGCTATCTCAACGGCATCCCATCGGATAGCCGTATGGCAAAGGAGCATTTCCTGAAGCACAGCGCCCTGACACCGGAGTTGCTGGAGCAGCTGAAGCAATGGAATCAGGAAGCTGGGGAACGAGGCGAGACCCTTGCCGAGATGGCGCTAGCCTGGATATTGCAGCAGAAAGGCGTTACCAGCGTATTGGTAGGTGCCAGTTCAACAGCCCAGCTGGAAAAGAACATGAAGTGTGTTCATGCCAAGGCTTTTTAATATTGGATTAACCAAATCATTTCTCTGTTATTTTGCCAAATCGTAGTATTTTTACATAGATTTGGCAGAATAACAGTTCACTATTTTGCCAAATCGTGGTATTTTAATAGAGCATGCCAAACATCCATAACGGAATAATGTTTCCATAACCAGTCTCTATATCGTCCTTTACTACATATCCATTTTCTATGTTCTGCAGCTGATTTTGCTTTTTCTTTTTTTCCTCCAACCTCGAATGTATATTTCCCGTCTATCAGGAAATCAGATATAGGTGATACTGTTACTGGCATGAATGAGCGTGTCTGATTGAAAAGAAAGTTTCTCTCACAGTTCCTATCTCAACACTCTTCCCAGCAAGAGTATAGATGAGCGTTGGATTATCCAGATAAATCTTATCTACCTTTCCTAGTCCTTGAATACCACCAGTTGAAGTACGGAGCTGCCCAATAAGTCCGGCTTTCTCCAAGTAGGCGCAAAGGTCGGCAACATTGTTTCTAGAAACTTCCAACTGCCCTCCTATCTGACTCATATTAGGCTTGAATGGTGCACTTTGAGCAATGATGGCAAGTAGCCTTTTGAGTTTTCTTGCTGTTGAAACAGTAAGGTCAGCATATTGCGGAATATCGGTTTCTATCGTTGCATTGACCACTTGCTGAATATACATTCTGATGTCGCCATCAGAAAAAGGATAATATCCTCGTTGCAGATAGTCTGCGAAGTGTTCTAATGGCAAGAAGCCAGTCGGTATATTGACTTCCTGCTGCATGAGCTGTTCTAAAGTACATACCGGAAAGTGGATTCCATGAAAGAGTTCCAGATATTCCCGGTATGATAGACCTTGCATCTCATACATAAGTGCACGACGACTCAGGTCAAATGCTCCCTTAGCTATGTCGAGAACAGATGATCCGGTAAACATTACATGAAGTTCGGCATGGTAGTCGTATATCAATTTCAACTCTCTTGCCCAATCCTTGTATTTATGAATTTCATCTATGAAAAGATACTTTCCGCCCATCTTTGCAAATGAATCCGCCAGTTCGGTGAGCCTATGACTGGCAAAATAAAAATCTTCTGCCTGTACATAGAGTGAGTCTTTTCTTGGTAGTTGTTCTTTGATGTGTTGAAGCACCAAAGTTGTTTTACCTACACCTCTTGGTCCCATTAGACCTATCATACGAGCATCCCAATTGATGCGATCATACATATAGCGATGAAACGTAGTACTCGTTTCTCTCAGCAATTTGTCGAATGTTGCTTGTAATTGTTCCATTTTATGCCCGACTATGTTGTTCTTTGGCTGCAAATATACGAATAAATAGCGAAAGTGCACTGGGCTTAGTGCACTTTTTAACGAAAATTTGCACTGAATAGAGTGCAATTTTCTAATATTACATTATAATTGCCAAAAACTAGCAGATAATCGGCGCTTACTTCTCTACCAGCACATTCTGGTCCTCATAGCTGTCGAACCCCAGACTTGCGAATTATAGTTAATAAAGAATAAAAAAAGTGTGTATGTTTACATATATGCTAACTAATCTGTATTTTTGCATTATATAAAAAAAGAGAATATGTTTGAGCGACCGAAATTTAAAATCATATACTCTAATGAAGTTATTGAATTTCTCAATTCTTTAGAAAATAAAGTAAAAGAGAAAATCATGTTTAACATCAACAAGAGCAAATATGTTGTAGATACAGAGACTTTTAAAAAAACTAAAAGGCAGTGACATTTGGGAATTTAGGACTAAATACAATGGTTCTATTTATAGAGTCTTGCCATTTTGGGATACAGAAGCAGATACATTGGTTATTACAACCCATGGTATAATCAAAAAGACGCAAAAGACTCCGTCGAAAGAAATTCAAAAGGCAGAGTCTATTAGGCGAGAATATTTTAACGAAAGAACAAAAGATAATGGCAACAACGAAATTTTACACAGAAGACGAAGCTTTAGATAAAGTACTCGGTAAGGAAGGTACACCATTGCGTAATCAATATGAATCAGACATGAATGCTTTTCTGATGGGAGAAGCTATCAAAAAGCACGCCAATCGAAGAATCTGACTCAAGAGGAACTTGGAGCACTAATTGGAGTAAAGAAATCACAAGTTTCTAGAATAGAAAAAGGAAACAATATCACATTTGCTACCATTGCCAAAGTTTTTAGAGCAATGGGAATCTCTGCCAGCTTTGAAATGGCAGGTATTGGCAAAGTCGCATTATGGTGACAAACAAAAAGAAAGTCTCCCGACAGGCGTCCCGACGGATTTGCAATCCCCCAACAAAAGAATAAGCATACTCCTTTGCTTCGGATTACAAATCCGCAGAGCCTAAATAGGTTAGGACATTTTTTAACGCCGGATTACAAATCCGGCGGGACGCCTAGCGGTTCAAATGAGACTACTTCTCTACCAGCACATTCTGGTCCTCATAGCTGTCGAACCCCAGACTGATGTCGGCACCTCTTTTCTTGAAAACCTGCAGGAGAGCTTCCTGCATCTCAGGGTCGAGGAGAAACTCGCCATTCTTTGCCTTGTAGAAACGGCGCTGGCTGAAGGGGGTGTACACGTTCAGATATCTGGCATTGCCCGATGGAATGGAATCGCAGAGACGGGTGAAACCTCTAGCCCAGCGCTGATGTTCGTATACGAGATGATAAGGACAGCTTTCTCCCTCTACCTGGAGAAGATCGGTATTCAAAATGATGAAGGAAGCTTCTTCGGCTTTTGCCTTCTGATAGTTGGCGTAGCGGGCACAAGTGTTGCTACGGCTACATGATGCCAATGGGCATGTAATGTTGTAAGGAATGTATTTGTTCATTTTTGCGTGATATTTTAAAAGTTATTGTATAGTCTATTATATAAATAGGTATGGAAGGGTACTTACGAGGTGCCGGAAAGCCTCCCGGAAGTCGTCATGATAGTCCTGACGAGTTGAAAAGAGCCTCATTCCACTTTTTGCCTGACTATGGCACAATATTGCCCTCTACTGGGGCAACTTTTTGCCATTGCCGGGCGCAAAGTAATACGTCGGGAGAAAAATTTCGGGAGATCTACCACAACCATTCGGAATATGCTCTCCGACTGCAGAAAACGTAGTTTTGCCCGTGAAAAAACCTTACTCTCGATTTTACTCTTCACTCTTCACAGACTCGCCTGAAATCCCGATAAACACAGGGGTTGTGAGAGGTGAAGAGTGGTCATCCACTCTTCACAACTCTTCACCACTCTTCACAGCGGAGCCGCTTACGCTTACCCTTCTGTAGGAATAAGGCTCCTCACTATTTATTCTCAAGCCGAGAGAGCGAGGAGCTGATAGGCCTGTCCGTTTCTGGTATGCTTGCTCTTGCATCCCATAAACTTGAGAGCCTGTCCTATTTTAATCTTCGTACTCAAATTTCCTACCAGCATAGGATACTGCAGATGAAGCACCTTGAATACCTCGGAGCTTACCATCCATTTGCCCTCCTCTTCCTCTTCCGGCATTCGGAAACAGTAGTTGATCATGGTCTCCAGATCATCTACCTTGAAGAAAGGCAGGTTGCACTCCTGAATGCGTGCCACCTCATCATTGGTGAACCAATAAGGGGTCTTCTTATCACGAAGCTCATACATCATTTGTGCATAGAGCTGGTCATAATTGATGGCTGAATTATTGTCAATAAACTCCCCGTCGGGAACCCGAAGACAGAGGTAGCGGCGACTTCCCGTCGGGTCGCAGAGCGGATGCTCATCATTGGTGGTTGCCAGAAATGAGGCGTATCTTCTGCGGTCTGCCTGACTCTTGCCGAAGATAGGACGACCATTCACCTTTACCTTCGAGAGGGTCTGTTTCAACTTGCCCTGCTGGGCAACGGTGATGTTGGCAAGCTCATCGACATTCACTATGAGATTGTGGGTGAGAGCCATTTCTGAATCAAACTTGTTGCCGAAGTTGATGTGGTCGAGGAAATACTGTCGAAGTTCCTCGGGCAGCAGTCTGACGGCAAAGGTACTTTTTCCGCAACCCTGCTGTCCGATAATCACCGGTACGGTTTCATTGCCGTGCAGCATATCCATCTGCAGCCAATGGGCTACTGCCGAACGGAACCAGGTGGCGCACCAGGCAAGCTGTTCGCTGGTCAATCCCGGAATTCTTCCGAAAAGAGCAGCCACATGGTTCTTGCCATCCCATTTCGGCAACTTGTTCATGTATTCCCGGATAGGGTCGAAAACGGGAACAGCATCCGACTTGATGTACTCCTCGATGTCCTGTCTTGGCGACTTCTGCTCGCCAATTCCCAATTTCTTGGCGCGGCGTACGATGGAGTTGAATGCCTCAGCTGTAAGAACCTGCCAGGTTTTCTTCTCTGGGTTCTCCTCCTTCTTTTGAGTCACTTCTTTTTTCTTCAACTCCTTCTCCCCGGAAATCTCCTTTATTTCGGAGTTCTCCTTCTCCTCGGAATTTTCCGGTTCCTCTTCTTCCAGTTCCTTTACTGGTTTGATGCAGATGAACTCGGTCTTTCCGTTCAAAACATTTCTCCGGAAGAGATAAGACTCCTCCAGAAAGCTCTCAACCTGGTAGATTGCCAGCTGATTACCTGTCATCATAGATGACTTAAAATTTCTTTTTTCTTCCATAATTCATGGCTTTAAAAATTATTAATATGATGTGATTCGCCCTCAAAAAGATGGGGTGAAGAGTGGTGAAGAGTGGTGAAGAGTAGGCTACCACTCTTCACGCATCTAAACAACTGTATATTAGCTATTTATAATACATTTGTGAAGAGTGAAGAGTGTTTTTGAAAATAGCTTTCTATCCACCCGCAGCCTGAAACTTCCATCCAGTACTTCTCAACTCCGGGTGCAAGATAACAATAGGAAAGGCGTTTTCCGAAAGTTTTCCCGTCTGTCGCACGCCCTTCCCGCTCCAATTTGGGAAAAAAATCAGAGGGGTTGTGGGAAAAGGCGTGGGAAAAATCGGGCAGAGTTCTTCAGTTTTATGGGAAAACATTTGGTGATAATGATAGAAAAACGTAAATTTGCAGACTGATAACGGAACTTCGGAAATGGTGTACAGTATAAAGCGACTATTGTGTTGAATATGCAATTTTAATAGCTGTTTACAATCGTACACCTCCAAGAGGATAAAAAAATAGTCTAAACGAATGGAAGAATAGTACAACCGCCTAACTGTCAAATCCATAAAATGAGATTTATTGGACGATTCTGCCATTACATTATATTATATCTTCCCTTTCTTGTAATTTTTTTATTTTACTTTGCAAGTGGACAACGTATACAACCGATAGATTATGAAAAACAACAAGAAACTCTGTTTTGCAATTTTATCTTTGCTTTTATTGATTGGAAATGCTTCACTTGCAGCCAAGGAAAAGAAATATGTACTCTCTTCACCCGATGGAACATTGAAAGTGGAAATCAGCGTCGGAAACGAACTGGCCTACCAAGTGATGCATGGAAATGATACAATTCTCTCACACTCTAATATAGGTTTGGTTCTGGAAAACGGAACTATAGTAGGTAAAACTCCCCGTATCACAGGGGAAAGAAGGAGAAAGATAAAGGATAACATAGAATCACCTTTTTACCGTTTCAAGGAGTTCGTTGCAACAGGCAACGAACTCGACTTGAAGCTGAAAGGTGGGTTCGGAATCATCTTCCGTGCATACAATGAGGGAGTCGCCTATCGATTCTATACCACACAATCTTCGGATATCATTATAAAGGAGGAACAGGCCGAGTTTAATTTTAAGGAAGATTATACGGCTTATCTTCCTTATACCACCAATGATAAAAAATCCGATGGCGATGGCTTATCAGAATGTATATGACATCACTCCTCTGTCAAAAGCACAGCCTAAACTGGCTTTTCTTCCGGTTACCGTGGATTGCGGCAGCGTAAAACTGACCCTGTTGGAGTCCGACCTCGAAGCTTATCCGGGCATGTTTGTGCAGTCACAGCAGGGAAAGTATGGATTGAAAGGTGTCTTTGCTCCTTATCCGGCTAAAACAGACTTTTATCCTTGGCGGAAGCAGGAATATGTAACTGAAACTACCGATTTTATATCCCGTAGCCGTGGCTCCCGTTCCTATCCGTGGCGTGTGTTGGCCATTACGGAGAAGGATACGGATATGCCGGTCAACAACCTGGTCTATGCCCTGGCTTCTCCCAACCGTATCGGTGATACCTCATGGATAAAGACAGGCAAAGTGGCATGGGATTGGTGGAATGACTGGAATCTGAAAGGAGTGCCGTTTAAAGCCGGTATCAACATGGATACGTATAAATATTATATCGATTTCGCCAGCCGGAACGGATTGGAGTTTATTGTGTTGGATGAAGGATGGTATGATCCGAAGAGTGGGGATATGCTGACCGTTATTCCCGAACTTGATTTGACGGAGCTGATAGCATACGGCAAATCCAAAGGGGTGGAATAGTGCTTTGGACGGTGTTTAATGTACTCGACAGCCAATTGGAAGCAGCTTGTAAGAAATATGCGGATATGGGAATCAAAGGTTTTAAGGTGGATTTCCTGGATCGTGATGATCAGACTGCCGTCG
>ENA-OQDC01001594-OQDC01001594.1-human-gut-metagenome-genome-assembly--contig:-NODE-1594-length-10895-cov-4.459045_pt1 | contig 10895 bp, 16 predicted proteins | sample MGYA00242770_ERZ504601 | MGnify/ENA primary metagenome ERZ504601 (study PRJEB26092, sample SAMD00036305) | human gut metagenome | host: Homo sapiens | study: EMG produced TPA metagenomics assembly of...
AAGACCCTTGACGGCTGCCCGATTTACCGCCGGAGGAACTGGAAAAACTGAAAGCAGACATGGCGAGCAGTTGGCATTTGGAGGACAAGCCCTTTGCGACTTGGGCGTTATCCAACAACAGCGCAGAAATCCGGCGCGTGAAAGACCGTATCAAATCCCTTTCACAGCAAAAAGAAATCGGTTTTGTCGGTTGGGAATTTGACGGCGGCAAGGTGGAAGCAAACACCGAAGCGAACCGACTGCAAATCTTCTTTGAGGATAAGCCGGACGAAGCCACGCGGGAAGCATTAAAAAGTAACGGTTTCCGTTGGTCGCCAAAAGCAGGGGCATGGCAGCGGCAGCTTACCAGTAACGCCTACTATGCGGCTGATTATGTGAAAGCGATTGCACCCCTTACCGGGGAAAAGCCTACCGAGTTACAACGGGCGCATATCCGGGCGCAAAAGGTAGCTGCACAGGAACAACCCACACAGGAGCAGCCGGAACAGGAAGCCCCACAGGACAAAGACACCTTTTCCATTTATCAGATAAAAGGCGGGGACGAAACAAGGGACTTGCGTTTTGAACCTTATGACCGTCTGACTGCCACAGGACACCGGGTAGACGCGAAAAACTATGCGCTTGTCTATTCCGCAGAACTTACGCCGGGGACTTCCCTTGAAGATATTTACACCCGCTTCAATATCGACCACCCGAAAGATTTTAAGGGACACAGCCTTTCCGTTTCCGACGTGGTGGTACTTCATCAGAACGGGCAGGACACCGCCCACTATGTAGACAGCTTCGGTTATAAGGACGTGCCGGAGTTTTTCAAGGAGCAGGAAAAAGCCCTCATTCCCGACGACTTGGAAACGGGCGAATCAATCAAAACACCGAGGGGGACTTTCTATGTAACCACCATGAGCCGCGAGCAAATGGAAGCTGCCGGATATGGATTGCACCACCAGTCCGACGACGGAAAATATCTGATTATGGGGAACGGCACAAGGGCTTTTGCTGTTCCCGTTCAGCCGGAAAACTATCTGAAAGCTGCCGAGCAGACCACCGAGCAAAACTACAATATGATTGACGGGCAGATAAACAACACCCCGACCGTTGCAGAACTGGAAGCAAAGGTAAAGGCAGGAGAAACCATTTCCCTTGTTGACCTTGCGGAAGCTGTCAAGGCTGACAAGGAACGCGGCAAGGCAGCAAAAACGGAAAAGAAGCCCTCTAATCCGGGCGCAGCTTAGAGCAGACAAAGAAAGACCGCACAGAAAAAAGCGGCAAAATCAAAACATCACGAATTGGAGGTATGAGCATGATTAGACTGACCGTTGAAGAAACAAACCTATTGAGCATTTACAATGAGGGCGGCAAGCGCGGGCTTATGGAAAACATCAACGTCGCGCTGCCGTTCATGGACGAGGATATGCGGGAACTTGCGAAACGTACCCTTGTGAAAATCGCACCTCTGACAGAAAATGAGTATGCGGAGCTTGCCATTTTCGCCGCTGATGAAGTATGACCGGGCTAAAGCGGCTTACGCCTCCCCAAAGCCGGAAAGTCAACAGCCTTGTAAAAAAGGAGTGCTGCAACTGCGATAACGGACACTGTATTTTACTGGACGACGGGGAGGAATGTGTCTGCCCGCAGCTTATTTCCTATTCGCTTCTATGCAAATGGTTTCAGACCGCCGTACTTCCCCTTGATAAGCTGCTGTATGCAGAGCTTTTCAAGACCGAGGATAAAAAGCGTTGTACCGAGTGCGGAGTTTCTTTTGCGTCCACCTCTAACAGCGTCAAATACTGCCCGGACTGCCGAAAGCGGATTACCCGCAGACAGGCAGCGGAGCGCATGAGAAAACGGCGCGCCCTTGTTACGCAATAGGGGCAAAAAAAGCCTTGATTTACAGGGCTTTCAGTGCTTAAAAATGACGCGGCAAGGGTTTTATACCTTATCCCCTAAAAATGATGTTCTATTGCGTAACAGATACCAAAAACGCACCTACATAAAACAGGGCGCGGACAGTCTTTTGTTGGCTGTCTGCGCCCTTTTCTTTTACTTTATTCGTGCAGTTCTTCTATATCCTTTATTCGGTTTCCCAATAGGATATACAGCTCTCCATTCTCTACCCTTATAACCAGAGTATCATTTTCATCGGAATAAGTTCCATATTCCACACATTCTATATATCCGATAAGTGTATTTCCGTCCTCAAAAGTAATTTGGATTTTACTGTCTGCGTCAATATAAGTTTCCACGCCATAACTGCCATTTTCTAATGTTATTCTGTAACATGGTGTAATACCAACCATTTTCATAATTATTCCCGTTCCTTTCCTTTTTCCCGTTCCGGCTCTTTGCCTTGCCGCAAAATGCTGTCTATGTTCTGTTTAATAACGTCGTATTCCTTGACCTGTTTTTTCAGCTTGCCATAATCAGCGTAAAGGGCTTCTTTTTGCGCTTGTAGTTTCCCGTATTCTTCCTGCATGGCGGCAAGGTTGGGGAGTTTGGTAACGCCCGCCGCTTTCAGTGTCTTTACTGCCGCTTCATGGAGTATCAGACTGCTTTCCTGCTTTGCCCGGTATGCGTCCTTATCCTTTGCTCTGCGGTATGCTTCATAGACAGGTTTTGTTTTTTTGGTAGGTGGCAACGTGCTTCATCAGCACCGCCATATCTGCAAGACGCTTCTCCACGCTCTTTAATGCGTCTGCTGTCTTTTCATTTTCCGCATTTATTTCCTCAATCCGGCTGACTAAATCCGCGTACTGCTCAATCTTATGTTCTGTCAAGAAATTCATAGTTTTTGCAGCCAGTTTCAGATTATGGATTTTCGCCCACTGTTCATAGCCCCGGCTCTGCGCTGCCTTGATACTGTTTTCAATGTCGATAAGCAGCGATACGCCGCGCTGCTCTTTGGGAGCTTTCGCCGCCTTTGTGCGCTTGCCCGCAATCCGTTCTTTGATTGCTTCTTCTGTATAATCTACACCGAGAGTTTTTAAGCGGGTAAAGCGTTCCTGTCCGGGAGCGCGGCAGGAGATATATTTTCCCGGCTTTATCTCATAGCCCGCTGCCTGTAACCGCTGCAACAATTCTTCAAAACTTGCCACTTGGGTGATAAGCGTATCAACGGTAATTTTCAGCTTGCCTTTCCAACTTGTACCGACCTTTTCTGCGTGATACTCCGCATAGCTCTTTCCCTTGCTGCCTTTACCCGGAACGACGACGGACAGCCCGTTTTTCCCGGCACAGCCTATCACTCATGTTCCGTATGCCGTAGTAGCTGCGTTTATTGGAATTGTACTTATGGTAGTCAACAAAATTTACCGCACAAAAAATGATATGGTTATGGATATGCCCTTTGTCTATGTGGGTAGTTAAGACGTATTCGTGCTGTCCCTTTGTTACCGCGTCGGCAAGCTGCTTTCCGATTTCGTGGGCTTTCTCATAGTCTACTTCTCCCGGCTCAAAGGACTGTATCAAATGGTGGGCGAGATTGTTCCCTTTCTCTATGGCTTGTGCAAGCGTAAATCCGAACTCAATATCCGCCGTTTCATAGCTGCACCCAAAGGAGGACACAAGCATTTTCCCGTCTGTTTTATCCGGGTTTTGGATATAGTCAAGGGCTTTACTCAACGTGCTTTTAATAGGCTTAATCTTTGTAACCGCCATATCTCTGCAAGCACCCCCTTTATTTCCTCTATGTCCTCTTGGTAGACGCTGCCTGTCGCATTGACACGCTTTGCAATCTGATTGATGTTGACCCCGATTTTCTGTATCTCCGCTGTCATGGCTTTTATGTCGCTATGGTCTGTCTGAATGATATACCCGTCAATGGCAATCTTGCGAAGATACGCCGCCATGTTCCGGGTGGGGACGAGCTTCATTTTCTGCTCAATCAATGCCCGTTCTTCCTCTGTTACATAGAATTTGATTTGTACTTTTCTTTTGCGTCCGTTCATGCAATCGCTCCTTTCCATTCCGGGGGTTTGGGACACTTCCCAACAAGCAATTTTCAACCGACGCACCGCAGGGCGGGAGAGCGAAAATACGGAAAAGGGTACTCTTTTCCTATGCTTGCTACGAAACTTTATCCCTTACTACCTACAACACCGGGAACGGCAAATTTGACGAACTTTCCCAAAAGAAAAACGCCGCAATCTGCGACGTTTCAATCACTCTGTATAAACAAAAACGAGAGAACTTTATTCCCCCGTTTCGTCGTTGTTGGCTTCCTCTATTCCTTTTGCAGTAGCAGACAGGATTTTCAAATCTTTTTCGCTCATACCGTCAAGCATGGTATCGAGCTGACGGCGGCGTGTGGATTTCTCCTGTTCCCGTTCCGGGAAAAAGAACTGGTCTACTGATACATCAAGCAGGGTTACAAGCTCATATAAAATCTGTAAACTTGGGTGCTGCCCGCTGTTCTCAATGGACGCGATATATCGGGGCGCAATATTCAGCGTGTCGGCTAACTGATTGCGTGATATTCCCTTTGATTTTCTTGCTGCTTTAATGGCTTGCCCGAAAGCCTTAAAATCAAACTTTTCTTTGTTCTGCTTCATAATCATTTCACCCAACTACATTGTATATTTCATCTCTCTTTCAAGATATGATTACACACATCATAGTATTGACTGAAATAAATCACATATAAACCTTGACGAAAGATGTCAAGGTTTATATACTATAATAGGGTTAAAGGAGGGAAATATTTGAAAGAAAGCAGATTATTCAAAATTGTATATTATATTTTAGAAAATGGGCGTATAACCGCCCCGGAATTGGCAGAAAAATTTGAAGTATCAGTGCGGACAATCTATCGTGATATAGATGTAATAAGTAGTGCAGGTATTCCTATTTATGTAACAACGGGGAGAAATGGCGGCATACAAATACTTGAAAACTATGTTTTAGATAAGGCTCTTTTTTCTGAAAAAGAGAAGCAAGACATATTAGCAGCTTTGCAAAGTGTATCAGTTGTGAGTAACACTTATGAAAAGGATATGCTGACAAAATTATCTGCTCTCTTTAATATCAACTCTGATAATTGGTTTGAAGTAGACTTTTCACGCTGGGGAAGTAAAGCACAAGATAACACTACCTTTGAATTATTGAAAAATGCTGTTATTTCTCATAAGGCGCTATGTATCATGTATGTAAACTCTTATGGTAAAAAGAGCCAAAGAAAAATATATCCGCTTAAAATGATGTATAGAGCAAAGGAATGGTACGTTAAATCTTACTGCGTTGATAAAGCTGATTTTCGGATTTTCAAATTTAATCGTATTCTTGAAATACAAATGTTATCAGAGGAATTTGTACCAATGGAATATCCCAAATCGACAGATGAGCCAAAACGAAGCTACAATAAAATATCCCTTTGTTTTCCAAAAGAAATGGCATATCGTGTATATGATGAATTTGAGGGAAACGAAATAGAAGAAATGAAAAACGGAGACCTCATGGTTTCATCTGAAATGCCAGAGGATAACTGGCTGATAGGCTATCTACTTTCTTTTGGAACACAGGTTACAGTAATTGAGCCTGCCTATTTGAAAAAATTTTTATCTGATGAAGCAAAAAAAATATATGAAAAAAATAAAGCATGACATTAGATGTCAAGGTTTAACTGTTACAATATGGGTGTAACGCATTTATGGAGGGAAAAAATATGAGCGAACAATTTATAAACTTGACGATTGAAAATATAGACAAGGAACATTTATGTTGCGCGATTGCCGATAAAAAATATCAAGCGGGAGTAGCAGTAAAAAAGAATTGGTTGAAAGAACGGATTGCTGAGGGACACGTTTTCCGAAAACTTGATGAAAAGGGAAAGGTTTTTATTGAATATGCTCCATTGGAAACTGCGTGGGTGCCTGTTCATGGAGATAACTATTTGTATATCTATTGTCTTTGGGTGGCAGGTTCTTTCAAAGGGAAAGGGTATGCAAAATCTTTGATTGAGTATTGTATCAATGACGCAAAAGAAAAAGGAAAATCGGGTGTCTGTATTCTTAGTTCCAAAAAGAAAAAACCATTTTTGGCAGACAAAAAATTTTTACTCAAATATGGTTTTGAAGTTGTTGATACCGTAAAAAATGAATATGAATTATTGGCATTATCTTTCAATGGGGAAAAACCGTATTTTTCTGAAAGCGTAAAAGAAATGAGAATTAGTGGACAAGAACTGACAATCTATTATGGCTTACAATGTCCATACATTCCAAACTGCATTGAACAAGTGCAAGAATACTGCACTAAAAACAGCATACCATTAAATTTGATTGCCGTAGACACTTTAGAGAAAGCTAAAAATCTTCCTTGTATTTTTAATAACTGGGCTGTTTTTTACCATAGAGAATATGAAACAAACCATCTTCTCAATGAAACCTTTTTGAAAAAGAAGTTTCAGTTATAAGGGAAAAGACTATGCACTTTGTAAAGGTAAAAGGAATTTTATCTGCTTCAAACGGAATGAATTTATATCGCGGCTGTTCTCATGGTTGTATTTACTGCGACTCACGAAGCAAGTGTTATCACATGGAGCATGATTTTGAGGACATTGAAATTAAAGAAAATGCCATTGAACTGTTAGAAAATGCTCTTAAACGAAAGCGTAAAAAGTGTATGTTAGGTACAGGTTCTATGACAGACCCGTATATCCCGCTTGAAAGTAAAATTGGGAATGTTCGCAAAGCGTTGGCTTTAGCAAATCAATATGGGTTTGGCTTCACTTTGATAACTAAATCTGACCGAATATTACGGGATTTAGATTTATTAAAATCTATCAACGACAAAACAAAATGCGTGGTGCAAATGACGCTAACCACCTATGACGAGGATTTATGTAAAAAAATCGAGCCAAATGTAAGTACAACAAGAGAACGGTTTGAAGCTCTGAAAAAGCTGAATGAAGCAGGTATTCCAACTATTGTTTGGCTTTGCCCTATTCTTCCTTTCATCAATGATACAGAAGAAAATATCACAGGAATTTTAGAGTATTGCATTGAAGCAAAAGTTTACGGTGTTATTTGTTTTGGAATGGGGTTGACGCTTCGTGAGGGAAACAGAGAGTATTTTTATAGCCAGTTAGACCGATTGTTCCCACACATGAAAGAAAAGTATATTTGTACTTATGGTATGCAATATCAACTAAGTAGTCCAAAACACAATGAGCTTATGAAATTATTTCATCAAATATGTGAGGACAACGGTATTATTCACGACAACTCAAAAATATTTGAGTATCTATACAGTTTTGAAGAAAAGAATAGTCCTATCCAATTAAATCTGTTTGATTAACTTTCAAACAACGACCGCCCAACGGAAAATAAAAAAAACCGTTGTTTGGCGGCAAAGTTTTCATGCGCCTAACAGAATATAAGGGACTTAACAGCGGTTTTGAAATAGCAATCAAAGCCGCTGTTTTCTTTTTTCAAAAGTAAGAATACAGAGGGTGTGTTAAAGTTACCCTTTTTCAAGGATATAGCGGTATTGGGGAGGTATCGCCATGTCCTTTTTTCTATGCCCTAATGGGTTACTATCAAAAAAAGCCATTACCCGCCAACGGGCTATTCCGGCTACATAGATGAACTCACAAATCACACATATACTTTTGATAATTCCTTTGCGCCTGTCTGCGTTTTGCAGACGGGCGCATTTTGCGTTTTCTCCAAAAATTTTTTCAAGAAATTTCTAAAAACCAACGTCCATTTTGAAGTCCGTCGGTTTGAGGGTTTACGAAAGGGGACATTTCAAATTCCACCGCTTTCGCGGCAGCGAAAGGAGGTGAGAACATGAACGAGCCTATTCGTACCCAATGGCAAATCCGTTGTGCTTTTAACGGCTTTTGCAAACTGGCGTTGAAGCGAGAAGCTATGAACGCCCACAGGGACACAAAGCAACGGCAATTACGCGAGGTTACTTTTTCCGACCTGTCGCCACTGGAAGAAAATCAGCTTTACGTCTGCGACAAATATTTTGCAGATGATGAAGCGGAACAGTCTTTCGTTGTCGGCGGCAAAGAAATTACTGCGAAGCTGCTTGCCGAAGCCCTGCACAGTTTGCCGGAAGAAAAGCGGGAAACCGTACTGCTGTATTATTTCTTTGATATGAGTGAACGCGAGATTGCAAAGTTTTGTAATCTGTCAAGGACAACGGTACAGTCCCGCCGGACAAGCTCAATGAAGCTGTTAAAATGCTATTTGGAGGAAAGAGCCTATGACTGCACAGATTAGTAAATCAGAACAGGACGAACGCGGCTTGTTGCCTTACCCGGTAATCATAGCCGCAACTAAGGGCGACCCGGAAGCTATGAACATTGTCGTACAGCATTACGAAAGCTACATAGCGTCCCTGTCTATGCGAAAGCTCCGCGACGAGCGCGGGAATACCTATTGGGGCATAGACGAGGATATACGCGACCGTTTGCGTTCGCGTCTTATGCGGGCAGTCCTTTCATTCAAGGTTTGAGATAACCACAAGCAGCGTCCCCCTTTCCGCTGTCTATTGACTTAACCTTGCTTGCTCTTTGATAAAGAAAGCGACGCAAGATAACGGCGACGCAGTATAGGGCAAATCGGATACGTCCTTTTTGCGTTGAGCCATACGGCGGGTGCGCCATGACGCTTTTCCTCTATTAGAGAAAGTCGAGCGACCACCACCACGCCGGGGAACAAGTGTAGCGGCTTGTGGGCGACGACACGCACTAAGGGTAGACAAGCCTTTATAGCCATAGTCCGAGCGTTAAAAGCGTCGCAGACATTGGGTAGAGCTGCCTTAACGGGCAGGGGTGGAACTCCCGCGAGGTTGTGCTAACAGCCGTCCGATTAAAGCCCCTTTGTTGTAATAGTGGACTTGCCACTTTTCATATAGTGTATTAGCCATTCTTGAAAGGGGGCTAATTATGGCAAATAACGAAAAATCTAAGAACATTTGTAGTAGTGTTTTCAAAAGCGGCGAAAATACGACTACTAAAATCCAATTCACACAAAAATGGATTGAGCTTATCAATAAATTAGAAAAAAATAAAGGAATAACCGCGGCGCAGCGATAATGACAAGCTTCCTCTGTTATGGTATAATTCCATTAGAGGGAGCTTGTTTTATCTCTGAGGAGATATGAACATGAAAGTAGCTATTTACTGCCGCTTATCCGAAGAAGATAGAAACAAGCAATTTGAAACCGACGACAGCAACAGCATACAAAATCAAAAATCTATGCTGCTGCAATATGCTATGGAACAGGGGTGGGAACTTTACAACATTTACAGCGACGACGACTATACCGGCTCTGACCGCCGCAGGCCAGAATTTAACCGTTTGCTCAAAGACGCCGAACAACACAGATTTGATATTATCCTTTGCAAAACACAGTCACGTTTTACCCGCGAACTGGAACTTGTAGAAAAGTACATACATGGACTATTCCCTATTTGGGGTATTCGTTTTATCAGTATTGTTGACAATGCAGATACCGCTAACAAGGGAAATAAAAAATCCCGTCAAATTAACGGGCTTGTCAATGAATGGTACTTAGAGGATATGTCTGAAAATATCCGCAGCGTTTTGACAAACAGGCGAAAAAACGGTTTTCATATTGGCGCATTTGCTCTTTATGGATATAAGAAAGACCCAAATCAAAAAGGGCATTTGATTATTGATGAAGAAGCCGCTACCGTTGTTCGAGAAGTGTTTACCCTGTTTTCACAAGGTTACGGTAAAACTGCAATCGCCCGTATGCTCAATGACCGGGGCATACCAAATCCAACAGAATATAAACGTCTACATGGCTTACGATACCAACAGCCGAAAACAAGAAACAGCACTCTTTGGAAATACTTTGCTATTTCCGATATGCTGATAAATGAAATCTATATCGGCAATATGGTGCAGGGGAAATATGGTAGTGTGTCCTATAAGACGAAACAAAACAAACCCCGCCCGAAAAGCGAATGGTACATTGTCGAGGGAACGCATGAACCTATTATTGACCGGGAGTTATGGGACAGAGTGCAAGCGTTAATCGAACAAAGGGCAAAGCCCTTTGATGTTGGCACAATCGGTTTATTTGCAAGAAAAGCCCGTTGTGCGAACTGCGGTTATACAATGCGTTCTTCCAAAAATCACAATAAACATTATCTTCAATGCTCTAACCGCCATGTAGCAAAGGACGCTTGTATAGGCTCTTTTATTTCCGTTGACAAACTGGAAAAAATGGTAATTGACGAACTTAACCGTTTGGCTGCGGAGTATCTTGACAAAGACGAGTTAGAACAGAATATTGAATTTTGTGATAACTTGCAAGGGCAAAAAAAGCGTCTGCTCTCTGACCTTACCGTTTATCAAAAAAAGGTTGACGAGTATTCAAAGGGTATTCGAGAGCTTTATATGGATAAGGTAAAGGGCTTAATTTCTGAAAGCGATTATGTGGATATGTCAAAAGGATTTACCACAGAGCGCGACCGTTTGGAACGTGTGATTGCTGACGGAGAAAAGCAGTTAGCCGAAATCGAAGAAAAAATTGCGGCGGGCGATAATCGCCGCGAACTGATTGAACAATATACCAACTTGGAACATCTTACCCGCGAGATTGTGGAAACGCTGATTGATTATATATCTGTCGGCAAACGTATTCCGGGAACAAGGGACGTTCCGATTGAAATTCACTGGAACTTTTAATCAGAAGTTGTTCTTATATGATTGCAGCAGAACAGAAATGCACGCTCCACTTATGATAATATTCTCCGTGTAGTACGAAATATCCCGGAAGTTGCTGATCCTATCCGTTTCCTGCGTGCAAGGGAAGTGGTACATTTCCAGCGATTTGGTGAAGCACTTCGCTGCCATCCAGGAACAGTTGGATGCTAAAAATCTTCTACGCTTTCAATCCGGCTTTGACAATCCCTG
>ENA-OQDC01001600-OQDC01001600.1-human-gut-metagenome-genome-assembly--contig:-NODE-1600-length-10849-cov-3.424454_pt1 | contig 10849 bp, 10 predicted proteins | sample MGYA00242770_ERZ504601 | MGnify/ENA primary metagenome ERZ504601 (study PRJEB26092, sample SAMD00036305) | human gut metagenome | host: Homo sapiens | study: EMG produced TPA metagenomics assembly of...
AGGATAATCGTGAACTTATCAACATCACCTAAATTGCAAAAACAATAATACACAGGATATCCACAAGCTTAATACCACAGGAAATGATGGATACTAACGATAAAATGTGAAAAAATAAAATTAATCCATCTTTTTGGTGATAACTTCAATAACCTGCTTAATTCAGGGTCTTTTTCAAGATCTTTTTCAATTTTCTCAATACCATGAATCACAGTAGAGTGATCCCTCTTACCAATGATCTCACCAATTTTAACGAGTGATTGATCTGTCATTTTCTTACACAAATACATACAGATCTGCCGTGGATAAGCAATATCATGACTGCGTTTTTTTGAGATGATATCACTTGTCTGAATATTAAAATGTTCAGCAACTGTCTGCATGATCAATTCAGGTGTAATAGCCTGTTTTGTTTTATTATCGATCAGATCTTGAAGAGCAATTTTGGATAATTCAAGGTCAATTGGTTTTTTATTTAATTTGGAATAAACCTTAATTTTATTTAATGCACCTTCGAGGTCACGAATATTAGACTTAATGTGTGTTGCAATGTAATCAAAAATTTCATCATCAATATAAATATTGTCTAATTCCGCACGTTTTCTAAGGATCGCAACCTTTGTTTCATAGTTTGGAGGCTGAATATCAACTGGTAGTCCCCAGCTGAAACGGCTTCGAAGTCTCTCTTCTAAAACATCCAGTTCTTTTGGAGGTTTATCAGAAGAAAGAATGATCTGTTTTTTAGAGTTATAAAGTGCATTAAAAGTATGGAAAAATTCCTGCTGAGTACTTTCTTTACCAATAACAAACTGAATATCATCGACCAATAAAACATCGATATTGCGGTATTTGCTGCGCAATTCTTCTTGTTTTTTATGTTGAATTGAATTGATGACTTCGTTTGTAAAGTCTTCACTTGTTACATACAAAACATTTAAAGAACTGTTGTGTTCAATAATATAATGTGCAATGGAGTGCATTAAATGAGTTTTTCCAAGACCAGCACCTCCATATAAAAACAGCGGATTATAGGCTTCCGCTGGAGCTTCCGCAACAGCAATACTTGCGGCATGTGCCATGCGGTTATTGTCGCCGATTACGAATGTATCAAAAGTATAGCGGGGATTTAAGTTATTATTATCATGTTCAGGTGCAGCAGCAGGAGTTTCTTGTGGTTTTTCTCCTTCTTTTTCAAGTTCGAACTCGATATCGTATTCTTTCCTGTCAGATCAGAAATAGCAAGGGAAATATAAAAATCGTACATTTTTTTCCTTAATAAATTGAATACCCCGCTCATCATATTTAGCATCCAGAGAAAGAATTATCTTATTGGACTGGACATCTTTAATATGTAATGGTTTAATCCAGGCATTAATTGCAGCACTGGAAACGTCATGCTCTTGCTCAAGCTTGACTAATACATCATCCCAAATTTTCTCAATTTCGTTTTCATGGATAACATAAATCCCTTTCTAAATCATATTTTTATAAATGTGCATAGTACGGCACTATATTTAGTGTATAACAAAAGATTTCTTTTTTTCAATCGAAAAATAAAAGTTGCCCACATAATGTGGATAAGTTATTCCACATTATACACATGTTGAAAAACGTGATAAAATAAGGCAATTCGACATTTTGTGTGTTTATTGCCCACATTTTATCACCAAGTTATGCACAAGTTATCTACAAATTGTGGATAACTTTCGTGTAAACCACAATATATATGAAAATACATAAGAAAGTGAAAAAAGCGTAGAATTTACTTGACTTTTTGGCATTTCTCTGTCTATAATAGGAGTGATGTTTTTACGAATATATTATTCATATATATAACGCATAAAATTTTGTTAAGGAGGTGTTTTAGAATGAAAATGACATTTCAGCCAAAGAAAAGACAGAGATCTAAGGTTCATGGATTTAGAAAAAGAATGAGCACTGCAAACGGAAGAAAAGTTCTGAAGAGCAGAAGAGCAAAAGGAAGAAATAGATTATCAGCTTAGGTCGCAGAGATGTGACCTTTTCTTTTCTCTATTAATAAGGAAGAGAACCATGAAAAATTATCATTCATTAAGAAATAATAAAGAGTTCCAGATGGTATATAATGAAGGAAAATCCAAAGCTAATAAGTACTTGGTCCTTTATTATAGGAAGAATGACCTAGAATATAACCGTCTGGGAATATCAATAAGTAAAAAAGTTGGAAATAGTGTAGTGCGTCATAGAACTACACGCTTAATTCGTGAAAGCTATCGTTTGAATCAGGATAATTTAAAAACAGGATATGATATGGTAGTAATTGCAAGACAAACTGCAAAAGGAAAGGACTGCCATACGATTGAAAGTGCATTTTTACATTTGGTAGATTTGCATCATCTAAGAAGAGTTGAACACAATTGAAGAAGATTTTAATATCCATTATCAGGTTTTACAGAAAATATTTATCGAAATTAAAGGGAAGAGGAACATGTATTTATGTTCCGACTTGTTCGGAATATGCCATAGAAGCATTGGAGAAGCACGGAGTTGTCAAAGGGAGTCTTTTGGCAATTTTTAGAATATTACGATGTAATCCATTTTCAAAAGGCGGATATGACCCTGTTCCGGAAGTCAGGAAAGGAAAAAGGTGCAAAAAATGATGTTATTGGCACAAGCCCAGACTACGGGCACCGGAGGTATTTTAACTCCGTTTGTAATTATTTTTGGTTGGATCATTCGAGCAATCTATAGTGGATTAGCAACAATGGGTATCTATAATGTTGGTTTATGTATTATTTTATTTACATTAGTTTCTAAGTTAATTTTATTACCATTAACAATGAAACAGCAGAGATCTATGAAGATCAATCAGCATATGCAGCCAGAGATCAATAAGATCACTAAGAAATATCGTAACAAAAGAGACCAGGCATCTATGATGAAACAGAATGAAGAGATGCAGAAAGTTTATGAAAAGTATGGTTCAAGTCCAACTGGTGGATGTTTACCAACATTAATTCAGTTTCCGATCATCATGGCACTGTATTATGTAATTCGTGGTGTTAATACTTATATTCCTCAGATTGCACATGATACACAGTATCATCCAAATCTATTTTTAGGTATGGATTTAAATTCAGCACCAGGATTCAGATTAACTCCATTACTGATCATCCCCGTATTATCATTTATTTTTCAGTTCTTAAGTGCAAAAACATCTATGTCTACAAATCAGATGGATGAAAGTACACCAGGAGCAGGAATGACAAAGAGTATGATGTACACAATGCCGTTAATGTCATTTGTAATGTGTATTTCATTACCAATCGGTATTGGTATTTACTGGACAGCGAGTGCTTTATTCCAGTATATTCAGCAGGTTGCGTTTAATTACCATTATGATCATGCTGATATGGATAAGATTATTGAAAAGAGCCGTGAGAAGGCTGCAAAGAAGAAAAGAAAAAATGGACCTTCTCTATATGAAAAGATGTTAGGAATGCAAGCAGAACAGCAGGGACAGCAAGGAGCAGATTCTAACATCAAGAAGAGTGCAAATCTGAAATCAACAAAGAATATTGATTATTCAGGAAATTCTAAAGGAGGAATTGCGTCTAAAGCGAATGTACTCAACAAAAACAAAGGGGGTAAATAAGGATGTCAGCAAAGAGATTCACTGGAAAAACTGAATCTGATGCAGTTATGAATGCTGCAATGGAGTTGGGAATTCCAAGTACAGACCTCAAGTATACAGTGATCGATCCGGGAAGTAATGGCTTTTTTGGGCTGTTTAAGAAACCAGTCATCATTGAAATTAAAGAAGAAGAAAAGAAAGAGGCAGAAGTTAAGCCTCAGACAATAGAAAAAGAGAAACCTAAGAAAAAGGTTGAAAAGAAACCAGCGAAGACGGCAGATGAGAAATCAAATCGTCAGCCTAAGAAGAGTTCTAAAGCAAAAGAAGAGGTTCCTGTAAAGGAAACTAAGAAGAATAAGACACCAGAGAATATTGATCAGATCATTAAAGATACTGAAAAGTATTTGGATGAAGTGTTAAGAGCGATGGGGCTTGATCCAAAGTTAAATCTTTACTATAACCGCAGAGATAACGTATTAAACATCAATGTATCTGGAGAGAAGATGGGTGCATTGATCGGTAAGCACGGACAGACACTGGATGCCCTGCAGTATCTTATCAGTCTTTATGTAAATAAAGAGAGCGATTCTTTTGTAAAGATCAAGCTTGATACAGAAAATTACAGAGAAAGAAGACAGCAGACTTTAGAGAAATTAGCAGGAAGCATTGCGTATAAAGTAAAGAAGAATAAAAAACCAATTTACTTAGAACCAATGAATCCAAATGAGCGTAGAATCATCCATTCTGCATTGCAGAGAGATCCGGAAGTGATTACAAAGAGCGAAGGTAAGGATCCTTATCGTAAAGTTGTTGTTATGCTTAAAAAATAAGATTTAGGGCTGCCTTAATTTAGGCAGCCCTTTTTTGAGGTATATTATATGAAGTCAAATACGATTGCAGCAATTGCTACTCCGATGACCAATAGTGGAATTGGAATTATCAGGATCAGCGGAGATCAGGCACTGGATATTATTGAAAAAGTATTTAAACCGAAGAAAATAGATAAGAAGATAAAGGAAGTCAAGACATATACAGCACATTATGGACACGTATATGACGGAGAGACATTGCTTGATGAGTGTATTGTGCTTGTTATGAAAGGTCCACATTCTTATACAGCAGAAGATGTTGTAGAGATTAACTGCCATGGTGGTGTGGTTGTTATGAAGAAAGTTCTGGAAGCAGTATTTAAGGCCGGAGCAGCACCTGCAGAGCCAGGTGAGTTTACAAAGAGAGCATTTTTGAATGGACGAATCGACCTTTCAGAAGCAGAAGCTGTTATGGATCTGATTCAGTCTAAGAATGAATTTGCAATGAGCACATCTTTAAAGCAGTTAGAGGGGGCGCTTGGAAAGAAAATTACAGAGATCCGAAAACAGATTATTCACAGCGTTGCATTTATCGAATCAGCATTGGATGACCCAGAACATTATAGTGTGGATGGATTTTCAGATGAGCTGAGAGAGCAGGTTGAGAAAATTATTAAACAGTTGAATGAATTTCTGGAGAATGCAGATAATGGACGAATTCTCAAAGAAGGAATACAGACTGTTATTGTTGGAAAACCGAATGCAGGAAAATCTTCTGTATTGAATGTTTTGCTGGGAGAGGAACGAGCAATCGTTACAGATATTGCAGGTACAACAAGAGATACGTTGGAAGAATCAATTCAGATCAAAGGAATTCCGCTGAACATCATTGATACAGCAGGAATCAGAGATACAAATGATCTGATTGAAAAGATTGGAGTAGACAAAGCCAAAGAACTGTTAAAGAAAGCTGATCTTGTTCTTTATGTTGTAGATACATCAGATCCTTTAACGAAGGATGATGAAGAAATCATGCAGCTTATTGAAGGTAAGCAAACGATTGTTTTATTAAATAAAGCTGATCTTGAGCAGGTAGTGACAAAGGAAAATCTTAAGGAAAAAGGTTTTGATCAGATTGTTCAGATTTCAGCCAAGGAGCAGACTGGAATTGAAGAATTATATCAATTGATTCAGGATATTTTCTTTGAAGGACATGTTTCGTTTAATGATGAAATATACCTGACGAATATGAGACACAAAACAGAAGTAAGTGAGGCATTAAAGAGCCTTTCTATGGTATTACAGAGTATTGAAGATGGAATGCCAGAAGATTTCTTCTCTATTGATCTTTTAGATGCCTATGAGCATTTAGGATTTATCACAGGAGAATCTGTGGGAGAAGACCTGGTAAATGAGATTTTTGCAGAATTTTGTATGGGTAAATAAAGATGAATAATTTAGAAGAAAAATATGATATCATTGTTGTAGGTGCTGGCCATGCCGGATGTGAAGCCGCACTTGCAGCAGCCAGAATGGGATTTGAAACAATCTGTTTTACAGTAAGCATGGATAGTGTTGCACTGATGCCATGCAATCCGAATATTGGAGGAAGCTCTAAGGGACATCTGGTAAAAGAAATTGATGCACTTGGTGGTGAAATGGGTAAAAATATCGATAAAACCTATTTACAGTCCAAGATGCTAAATAAATCAAAGGGACCGGCAGTACATTCTTTGAGAGCACAGGCAGATAAGAAGATGTATTCTATTTCTATGACACAGGTTATGGGGAATACACCAAATCTTACACTTCGTCAGGGGGAAGTTACAGAAATCCTTGTGGAAGATGGAAAGATTAAAGGAGTTAAGACATATTCAGGTGCGGTTTATTATGCAAAAGCAGTTGTATTGACGACAGGAACTTATCTGAAAGCACGTTGCATTTATGGGGAAGTAAGTAATCACACAGGACCAAACGGGCTGCAGGCAGCCAATTATCTGACAGATTCCTTAAAGAGTTATGGTATTTCCATGAGACGATTTAAAACAGGAACACCTGCCAGAATTGATAAGAATACGATTGATTTTTCTAAGATGGCAGAGCAGTTTGGAGATGAAAGGATCGTACCATTCAGCTTTACAAATAAGGAAGAAGATATCAAGAGAGATCAGATTTCATGCTGGTTAACGTATACAACAGAAGAGACACATGAAATCATCAAAGAAAATCTTCACAGATCACCATTATTTTCTGGAGCAATTGAGGGAACAGGACCTAGATATTGTCCATCTATCGAAGACAAGATCGTGAAATTTCCAGATAAGAATCGTCATCAGGTATTTATTGAGCCAGAAGGCGAATATACAAATGAGATGTATGTTGGTGGTATGTCAAGTTCATTGCCAGAAGATGTACAGTATAAGATGTATCACAGTGTTCCAGGACTTGAGAATGCCAAGATCGTGAGAAATGCTTACGCAATTGAGTATGATTGTATTGATGCGACACAGTTAAAAGCATCTCTGGAATTTAAAGAGATTGATGGTTTATTTTCCGGTGGACAGTTTAATGGAAGCTCAGGATATGAAGAGGCAGCAGCACAAGGGTTGATGGCAGGTATCAACGCTGCACGTAAATTACAGGAAAAAGATCCTATCATTCTGGATCGTTCACAGGCTTATATTGGAGTTTTGATCGATGATCTGGTTACAAAAGAAACACAAGAACCATATCGTATGATGACATCAAGAGCAGAGTATCGTTTACTACTTCGTCAGGATAATGCGGATCTTCGTCTGACAAAGATTGGATATGAAGCAGGATTGATCAGTCAGGAACGATATGACAAGTTATTAGTAAAAGAACAGCAGATTGAAGATGAGATGAAGCGTCTTGAAGATATTAATGTGGGTGCATCCAAAAATGTTCAGACATTGCTTGAGAAACTTGGCAGTACAACATTAAAATCATCTGCAAAGATGACAGAACTGATTCGTCGTCCAGAGCTTACTTATATGGATTTGGCACCAATCGATCCAGATAGACCAGAGTACGATCTGGATGTTCAGGAACAGGTAAATATTAATATTAAATATGAAGGATATATCAAACGTCAGTTGTCACAGGTAAAACAGTTTAAGAAGATGGAGAAAAAGAGAATTCCAGAAGATATTGATTACGAAGATGTTGGAAGCTTGCGAATTGAAGCAAAACAGAAGTTATCAAAGATCAGACCATCGTCTATCGGACAGGCATCCAGAATTTCAGGGGTGTCACCAGCAGATATTTCTGTATTGCTGATTTATCTGGAACAGATGCACCATAGGAGATAATAGATGGAAAGATTAAGAGAAAAAGCAGCTGTATTTGGAATTGCATTAAGTGATCATCAGTTAGAACAGTTTGAAATGTACTATAAGATGCTTGTAGAGAAGAATAAAAGTGATGAACCTGACCGCGATCACAGAAAAAATGAAGTAATCGATAAACATTTTGCAGATAGCTTGGCATTGGTAAAGAGTGGAGTTGAGTTGAAAGATCAAAAATTCTGGATCTAGGAACAGGTGCAGGATTCCCAGGGATTCCATTAAAGATTGCGTTTCCAGAATTAGAGATTGTATTACTAGATTCCTTAAACAAACGAATTAAATTTTTAAATGAAGTAATCAACACATTAGGACTTCAAAAAATCACAGCGATTCATGGACGTGCAGAAGATTTTGCAAAACAAAAAGAATATAGAGAAAATTTTGATTATGTAGTATCAAGAGCGGTGGCAAATCTGACAGTTTTATCAGAGTATTGTATTCCTTATGTAAAAGAAGGGGGATATTTTCTTCCATATAAATCAGGGGATATCAAAGAAGAAGCCAAGAATTCAAAAAAAGCGGTGAAAATTCTAGGTGGAAATATTGAAGATATTATATCTTTTGAAATTCCGGATACAGATATGGCGAGAACAATTTTAAAGATTCATAAGACAAAAGCAACACCAAAACGTTTTCCAAGGAAAGCTGGTTTACCATCAAAGGAACCAATTTGTTAAAAGGTTTTACTTTCATTTCTGATGGTTATCGTTTATGATAAAAAGAAAGTGGGAAAATTATGGAAAAAAACAAAGATAAAAGTCACCTGATCGATCAGTTATATGACTATTTGGAAGAACAGATTCAGGAATTGAAAACTGATCGAAATCAACTGAATCATAAGATGCAGGATATGATTCAGGAGAAGAATGAAAAAGAAGGTGCGATCAATAATCAGCAGAAGATCTATCAGATCCGAAAGGTATTTTCTCCGCTTCCACTGGAGATTGAGGAGGAGAAGCAGCCTGTTTCTGAAGATATGATTCAGATTGAGAAAGAGATTCATGAATTTCAGATGATCCTGCGTGAAAAAGAAGAAAAGATAACAAATTACATGATTACCAGAAGGGACTGGAAGAGACTTGCCTTTTTGCAGAAGAATTTGTGGAAAGGGAAGATCAGAAAATATTGTTTGTTCCAGCATTTGAACAGTTGATGGGATATGTTAAGAAACTTTATCCAACACAACGTATCAATTATCAGGATTCATCAGAGAGCTCAAAAGTATGCATGACATTTTCATTTTTAAAAGGTTTTCAGGCAGTGTTGGAGAGTCTTTTAAATGAGATAGGTGTTTTTGTTCTTAATTTTGAAATGAATATTGATGAGTATAAAATATTAATTAATATTGAAGCGAAACCAAAAGTTATAAAAAATGCAAAAGATTTCTATGAGAAGCGTTCTGTTTTAGAAAATAAACTAACAAAAGAATTTTCTATTGAACGATGGAAAACAAATGCAGTGGTGATCCAGACTATGATAGAGATGTAGAAAGGGAAGATTATGAGAAATAAAGTTATTGATCTACTAGATCAAACAATTGAAGAATTAGATAAAGAGAAGATTGATGGAATTCTTGAAATTCCACCAAAAGATGATATGGGAGATTTTGCATTTCCATGTTTTCAGTTAGCAAAAGTATTTCGTAAAGCTCCGAATATGATCGCAACAGAGATTGCAGAAAAGATTCCTGCAAGTGAAGATGTATCAAAAGTAGAAGCAATGGGACCATATGTAAACTTCTTCTTGAATAAAGAGAATTATGTAAAAGAAGTACTGGCAAAGGTAAACGGTACTTATGGTGCACAGGAAATTGGAAAAGGAAAAACAGTATGTATCGATTATTCTTCTCCAAACATTGCAAAAAACTTCCACGTTGGACATTTAAGAACAACGATTATTGGAAACTCTTTATATCATATTTTTGATAAGCTTGGATATAAGGTAGAAAGAATTAATCACTTAGGTGATTGGGGAACACAGTTTGGTAAACTGATCGTTGCATATAAAAAATGGGGCAGTAAAGAAGCTGTAGAAGAAAAAGGTATTCCAGAGTTATTAAGAATCTACGTAAAATTCCATGAGGAAGCAGAGAAAGATGATACATTAAATGATCAGGCACGTGAATGGTTTGCGAAGATGGAACAAGGAGATGAAGAAGCTTTATCTATCTGGGAATGGTTTAAAGACATCAGTATGGTAGAATATAAAAGAATTTATAAAATGCTGAATATGGATTTTGATCATTATACAGGAGAAAGTTTCTATCGTGATAAGACAGCAGCAGTTGTAGAAGAATTAAAAGAAAAGAATCTGCTAAAAGAAAGTGAAGGAGCAATGATCGTAGATCTTGATGAATATGATATGGCTCCTTGTCTGGTTATGAAGAAAGACGGAAGCAGTATTTATGCAACTCGTGATCTTGCTGCTATTTTTTTATCGTAAGAAAGAATATAACTTTGATAAATGTATTTATGTTACAGGATTAGAGCAGAAATTACATTTTGCTCAAGTATTTAAAGTTGTTGAGTTAATGGGATATGAATGGGCTAAAGAAAACTTAATTCATGTACCTTATGGATTAGTAAGTTTAGAAGGTGGAAAACTTTCTACAAGAAGTGGTAACATCGTATATGCAGAAGATATCTTAAAAGAATCAGTATCTAAGATCAGAGAAATTATTGCAGAGAAGAATCCAGATCTGAAGGATAAAGAGGATGTTGCACAGAAAGTTGGAATCGGAGCAATTATCTTTAATGACCTATATAATCAGAGAATTAAAGATGTAACATTTACATGGGAGAAGATACACAGCTTTGATGGGGAAACAGGTCCTTATGTTCAGTACACATATGCACGTGCGGCAAGTGTATTAAGAAAAACAGGAATCACAGAAGTTGGAGAGATCGATCCATCTTTAGTAACAGATGAAACATCTGTTGCATTATTAAAAGAGATTGAAAGATTCCCTGAAGTGATTAAGGTGGCAGCAGATAGATTAGAACCATCTGTGATTTCAAGATATGTAATGGGAGTAGCTCAAAGTTTTAACCGTTTCTATC
>ENA-OQDC01001601-OQDC01001601.1-human-gut-metagenome-genome-assembly--contig:-NODE-1601-length-10848-cov-5.548550_pt1 | contig 10848 bp, 10 predicted proteins | sample MGYA00242770_ERZ504601 | MGnify/ENA primary metagenome ERZ504601 (study PRJEB26092, sample SAMD00036305) | human gut metagenome | host: Homo sapiens | study: EMG produced TPA metagenomics assembly of...
CTGTAAATCTGCTGGCTTACGCCTTCGGTGGTTCGAATCCGATCTTTGCCCACTAAAAAATTGCGGAAGTAGCTCAGTTGATAGAAGCATTAGTCCTTCCAAGCTGAAGGTCGCGGTTTGAGCCCCGTCTTCCAGCTCATTTTTAAAATATTGTTGGGCAAGTACCAGAGTGGCCAAAAGGGGGCAGACTGTAAATCTGCTGGCTTACGCCTTCGGTGGTTCGAATCCATCCTTGCCCACCGCAAATTTGCGGAAGTAGCTCAGTTGATAGAGCATTAGCCTTCCAAGCTGAGGGTCGCGGGTTTGAGTCCCGTCTTCCGCTCATGAAAAAAGCCTGTCTTTTGACAGGCTTTTTTCGTATCCTTTTCTTACTTATTTCCGGAAAGGAGGTTTCACTACCTGCGCTTTCAGTTTTCTTCCACGGTTGTCCAAGTAAATCTCTGTCCCCGGCTTGCTGTATTCAGCCTTCACGTATCCCATACCGATACCTATCTTACGCATAGGCGACATGGTTCCTGAAGTAACCTGACCGATAGGCTCTCCTGCTTCATTCAGCAACGCATAGCCATGACGGGGAATTCCACGGTCAATCATCTCAAAACCTACTAATTTCCGGCTGACACCTTCTGCTTTTTGTTTCTCCAAGGCTGCACGATTAGTAAAGTTCTTACCCTCCACAAACTTGGTAATCCAACCCAATCCGGCTTCCAACGGAGAAGTTTCATCCGTGATGTCATTTCCGTACAGACAGAAACCCATTTCCAAACGCAATGTATCGCGAGCTCCCAAACCAATCGGCTTGATGCCAAACTCCTGACCTGCTTCGAAAATCGCATCCCAAATTTTCATGGCTACTTCCGGATAGAAATATAATTCAAAACCACCTGCTCCGGTGTATCCGGTATTGGAAAGAATCACATTCGGTACTCCGGCAAACTCACCGACTTTGAATGAATAATAAGGAATGGATGACAAATCTACGGAAGTCAGTTTCTGAAGCGTTTCGCAAGCCTTAGGTCCCTGAATGGCCAGCTGTGCCATACGGTCGGAAGAATTCTCCAGTTCTGCCCCTACCCGATTATGAGCCACACACCAGTTCCAGTCCTTTTCGATATTCGCTGCATTGACCACCAGCATGTATTTCTCCGGTTCGTATGCATACACCAACAGGTCGTCTACAATTCCTCCGGTTTCATTAGGAAAACAAGTGTACTGCACCTTGCCCGGTGTAAGTACAGCAGCGTTATTGGAAGTCACTTCCTGAATAAATTCGAGTGCATGAGGGCCTTTTACCCAAAATTCACCCATGTGAGATACATCGAAAACACCTACCGAATGGCAGACCGTGAGATGTTCATCAATAATTCCAGAATATTCAATCGGCATGTTGTAACCCGCAAACTCATGCATCTTGGCTCCGAGTGCAATATGTTTCTCGGTAAATGGAGTTGTTTTCATAAGGTATATATTAAGGTTGATAAATAAGTTGCGAGCCCGACCTCAGCAAGGCAGACCCGCAACCGTTGTATAATTAGCAGTATCTTTTAGCAGTAAGTTCCGCAATCTTCACTACCACGTTCATGGCTTTCTCGATAGACTGTACAGGAACAAACTCATAACGTCCGTGGAAATTCAATCCGCCGGCAAAGATATTCGGACACGGAAGTCCTTTGAATGAAAGTTGCGCACCGTCCGTACCTCCACGAATTGCTTTTACTTTCGGAGTCACCCCAGCTTCCTGCATTGCTGCAAAAGCTATATCAATGATATGCATCAACGGTTCCACCTGCTGGCGCATGTTATAGTACTGGTCTTTCAGCTCTACGGTAACCGTACCCTCTCCGTACTTCTCGTTCAACTGTGCAGCATAGTTCAGCAAAGCCTGCTTACGTGCTTCAAACTTCTCACGGTCATGGTCGCGAACAATATATGAAAGCACCGTATTTTCCACTTCACCTTCCATACCAATCAAATGGTAAAAGCCTTCGTATCCTTCTGTAGTACCCGGTGTTTCATTTGCAGGCAACAAAGAAGCATATTCATTGGCCACCAACAAAGAGTTAATCATCTTGTTCTTTGCATATCCCGGGTGTACATTGCGTCCCTTTACCCGAATCTTTGCAGCTGCGGCATTGAAATTCTCAAATTCCAGTTCACCGATTTCTCCTCCGTCCATGGTATAAGCCCATTTCGCACCGAATTTCTCTACATCGAACTTGTGAGCTCCCAGACCGATTTCCTCATCCGGATTAAAACCGATACGGATGTCACCATGCTTGATTTCCGGATGTGCAATCAGATAAGCCACCGCACCTACAATTTCTGCAATTCCGGCCTTATCATCCGCTCCCAGCAAGGTATGCCCGTCGGTCACAATCAAATCCTCACCTACATGATCCAGCAGTTCCGGGAAATTAGCAGGAGACAGAATGATATTCTCTTCCGCACACAGAGGAATATCCTTTCCATCGTATTTCTCAACGATACGCGGTTTCACATTCTCTCCGCTCATATCAGGACTGGTATCCATGTGAGCAATAAAGCCGACTACCAGAACCTCATGGTCCACATTCGAAGGAAGTGTGGCAAACAAATACCCGTTTTCATCCAAGGAAATATCTTTCAATCCCAGTTCCTCCAGCTCCGTTTTCAGGTATTGCGCAAATACCATCTGCTTCGGCGTACTCGGAGTAACACCGGTCGATTCGTCCGACTGCGTATCAAAAGTCACATACTTTAAAAAGCGTTCAATTACTGTCATATCACTTTATTGTTTACAAATATCTTACTTTTGTAAAAGTAAAAAAATTACCCAGAGAATGACCAAAAGACTTACCATTTTTTATCAGAACGCAAGGATGATTTACCTACTTACGGCGAAAATTCAGACACCAGTCTGCCTTTTAAGTTAAAAAGACAAGGGAATCCAAAAACTCTTAAAATAAGCCCAATCAGATTCGGCCCTTTTTTTGTAATTTTGTCGCATGAAAAAATACTTACTCATTTGCATCTATTGCCTGTTCATCATAGCAGGAAATGCACAAGAATCTCCCCAAGACAGCCTATTACGCCAGCAACAGACGGAGAAAGAGCTCAAAAAACAGAAAAAAGCAGCCCGCAATTTTCACTATAACATATTGGGAGGCCCGAGTTATACTCCAGACTTTGGTCTGCTGATAGGCGGAAGCGCCCTGATGACGTTCCGCATGAACCCGAAAGATACCACCATGCGCCGTTCGGTTATCCCGGCTTCCGTTGCTTTCATGTTCAACGGGGGACTGAATCTGGTGGTCAAGCCACAGCTTTTCTTCAAGAACGACCGCTTCCGTATCTTCGGACAGTTTACATTCAAGAATACCCAGGAAAACTTCTATGGGGTGGGATACGATACCAACAAGAATTATGTACGAAGCGATACGACCAGCCAGTATCGATACAGCGGCATACAGATTAACCCATGGTTCCTTTTCCGTTTGGGAGAAAGTAACTTCTTTGCAGGTCCACAGATTGACATTACCTATGACCACATCATGGATCCGGCCAAGTACCTGGTGGAACAGCCTGACTACAAACGCGCAGGAGGTACCGCCGACGGCTACAAGGATTTCAGTTCCGGAGTAGGTTTCCTGCTTACTTACGACACACGCGATGTACCGGCCAACCCCTATAAAGGGCTCTACTTTGACCTGAGAGGACTGATATACCAGAAATTCTTAGGCAGTTACTCTAACTTCTCCCATCTGGAACTGGACTATAGACAGTACAAGAGTGTCGGGAAACGAAAGGTAGTGGCATGGACGGTACAGAGCAAGCACTCTTTCGGACATAATCTTCCGTTGAATAAGTACGTACTGAGTGGTACTCCTTTCGACTTACGAGGATATTACATGGGACAATACCGCGATAAATCTTCGCACGTAGCACTGGCCGAATATCGCCAGATGTTCAATACTGACCAGAGCAACTGGATTAAAAAAGTGATTAACCGTCTGGGCTTCGTCGCCTGGGGAGGATGCGGATTTATGGGACCTACACCTGGAAAAATAGAAGGAGTGCTTCCAAATGCCGGATTAGGACTTCGCATAGAGGTGCAACCCCGTATGAATGTCCGCCTGGATTTAGGACGCGATTTCACCAACAAACAGAATCTGTTTTATTTCAACATGACCGAAGCGTTCTAAAAAACACACCGACATTCATCCCTCTTCACCAAAGAGAATTTCAAAGAGTTTTTATGTATAAAAAAGGGAGGTTCGTTTGAACCTCCCTTTCTATATTTATATTCAGCAAAATTCATCAGAAACAGCTGGAGCCATCGAAGCAATGTGTACAAACTTTGCACTTCGGCAAGCCAATAGCTTCAATTAAGGTTTCCAGCGTATTGAACTTCAATGAAGTCAATCCGAAACGGGCACGAATACGTTCTACCAGTTCCTTGTATTCCGGAGAATCTGTAGTAGCGTATTTGTCGAGTTTAGCATTTTCATCACCCTCGATTTCCTTGATGATACGACGGGTAATCAATTCCATATCTCCCTTAGAAGAAGTAAAGCCGATGAAAGGACATCCGTAAATCAGCGGCGGACAAGCAATACGCATGTGTACCTCTTTTGCTCCGTAATCGTAAAGAATGTTCACATTGTCACGAAGCTGAGTACCACGTACGATAGAATCATCGCAGAACAACAAACGCTTGCCCTGCAGCATGGCACGGTTAGGAATCAACTTCATCTTAGCTACCAGCGAACGCATGCTCTGGTTGCTCGGTGTAAAGCTTCTAGGCCAGGTCGGAGTGTACTTGGCAATAGCCCGATGATAAGGAATTCCCTTGCCTTCTGCATATCCCAAAGCCATACCTACACCCGAATCAGGAATACCGCAGGCACAGTCCACTTCAGACTCATCTGTCTGTCCCATCTTGTATCCGCTCATGAAACGCACCTCTTCCACGTTCTTGCCTTCATAACAAGAAACAGGGAAACCATAATACACCCACAAGAAAGAGCAGATCTGCATCTTCTCATTCGGTTTGCGAAGCTGTTCAAGACCGTCGGCACGCATACGCAGAATTTCACCCGGTCCTACATATTTGTCGATTTCAAAATCCAGGTTCGGCAAACTGCTTGATTCACTGGTGGCAGCGTATGCCCCATCCTTCTTTCCGATGATAATAGGCGTACGTCCCCACTTGTCACGAGCCACGATGATACCGTCCTCAGTCAGAATCAGCATAGAGCAGGAACCCTTGATTTTGTTGAATACATTTTCAATACCATCCACAAAATCCTTTCCCTGTACAATAAGCAATGCTACCAGCTCCGTAGGGTTGGTTTTTCCCATGCTCATCTCCGAGAAGTGCATATTGTTGCTCAACAATTCCTGCACCAGTTCGTCCATGTTGTTAATCTTCGCTACCGTCACAATGGCAAAACGCCCCAGATGAGAATTAATCATCATCGGCTGAGGATCCGTATCACTGATGACACCGATTCCTGCCTTTCCCTTGAATTTAGGAAGTTCACTCTCGAACTTCGTGCGAAAATAAGAACTCTCCAGATTGTGAATCGAACGTATGAAACCCTCGCCTTCGGCGTATGTCGCCATTCCGGCGCGTTTCGTTCCTAAATGTGAATTATAATCCGTACCGTAAAATAAATCGGTCACGCATTCAGCCTTAGAGACTGTTCCGAAAAAACCACCCATTCTGTATGTATGTTATTTAGTTGTTATGATTTTCGGGTGCAAAAGTACGGAAAAAAAACGGGAAGTCATTACCAAGCTTTTTTATAAACATATTTTTTAATACAATGGATGAACAATTTCACCCTTCCGCTTGTTGATATGCCATAACTCCTTTACAGAATCCCCCTTTTTAACAAGGGAAGAAGCCGCACGTAAATCATACAAAGGGCTTAACTAAACTTTACATTATGTACAAAAGCCGCCGTACAACACCGGCGGCTTTTCTTTTTCCTAATTTATAGACACTAAAAAAAGTTGAACAACACTGTCCAACTTTTCTGAGCCTCTTGTCGGATTCGAACCAACGACCCCGAGATTACAAATCACGTGCTCTGGCCAACTGAGCTAAAGAGGCGATAATCATATCATTTTTTTTTGAGCCTCTTGTCGGATTCGAACCAACGACCCCGAGATTACAAATCACGTGCTCTGGCCAACTGAGCTAAAGAGGCGGGTGGGTAAGCTTACCATATCGCGCCGCTACAACCAACTACCTTTGCTGCGATCAAGCCCTGGAGGATTCGAAGGGAGCTGGCCGTATGGGACTTACCCGTATTTCAACATGTTCTCGACAGACATCTTATCGATGTTTCTCGATTGCGGGTGCAAAGGTAGGTATTTTTTTTGAATACGCAATACCTTCATGAAAAAAAATATACCAAAATGGTAAAGAATATGATTTTTCAATCTTTTTATATACCACAGCTCACTGAAAAAGACTACTTTTGTAACCATTATCAAACGTAACTATCATGACAACAGAAAGACCGATAACCTTGCAGGAATACGCCATGCGGTTTGGAACTTACATGGGATTGTTCTGGATTTTCCAAATTCATCTTCCTCCCCATAGGCTTTTCCATCCCGTTGCTCCAGCTCCTGTTTATCCTGATGACCCTCTTTGTACCGGTGTTAGGCTACATTTATGCACGCCGCTACCGCAACCAGTATCATGAAGGCAATTTTTCTTTCACTCAGGCTTTCAGTTTCTGCTTTCTGATGTATCTTTTTGCTTCTATCCTGACAGCGCTGGCACACTACGTGTATTTCCGCTTCATTGATCAGGGTTACTTGTTGAATACGTATCTGGACCAACTGGAAACTATAAAGGATTCCGTAACCGGCGACATGAAGATTTCCGTAGAACAACTTATCGGCAGTCTGAATGTCATTTCTTCTCTCAGTTCTTTGCAACTGACCTTTCAGTTGCTTTCGCAGAACTTCTTCTATGGAATTCTGTTAGCCATTCCCACCGGTCTGGTAGTCATGAAAAAGAAAAACTAATCGCTTTAGCAATATAAATATGGATATATCTGTAGTCGTACCTCTATATAATGAAGAGGAGTCCTTACCCGAACTGTATGCTTGGATTGAACGCGTAATGCATGAGCATCATTTTACCTACGAAGTTATCTTTGTAAATGATGGTAGTACAGACCACTCCTGGCAGGTCATCGAAGAACTTAGCCGGAAGTCAAAAGAAGTGAAAGGCATCAAGTTCCGCCGTAATTATGGAAAATCACCTGCCTTATTCTGCGGATTCAAGAAAGCAGAGGGAGATGTAATCATCACCATGGATGCTGACTTACAGGACAGTCCGGATGAGATTCCGGAACTTTACCGCATGATTACAGAAGACGGCTATGACTTGGTTTCCGGATGGAAACAGAAGCGCTATGACCCGCTGTCGAAAACAATCCCGACCAAACTATTCAATGCTACCGCACGTGCGGTTTCGGGAATACATAATCTGCACGACTTCAACTGCGGACTGAAAGCCTATCGCCGGGACGTAGTGAAAAACATTGAAGTGTACGGTGAAATGCACCGCTACATTCCCTACCTGGCTAAAAATGCCGGCTTCAACCGTATCGGAGAAAAGATTGTACATCATCAGGCACGCAAATATGGAAAGACCAAGTTCGGACTGAACCGTTTCGTCAACGGCTACCTGGATTTGCTTACCTTGTGGTTCTTGTCTACCTTCGGCGTGAAACCGATGCACATCTTCGGCTTCTTAGGCTCCATCATGTTCATCCTGGGATTTATCGCTGTCATTGTGGTAGGTGCCACCAAGCTCTACGACATGTATTGCGGCAATCCTTATCGCCTGGTAACCGAAAGTCCCTATTTCTATCTGGCACTGACCACCATGATATTAGGAACCCAGCTTTTCCTGGCTGGATTTATCGGAGAACTGATTGCACGCAATTCTCCTGAAAGAAACAACTATCAAATCGAGAAAGAAATTGAATAATGAAGAAACTACCGATTGTATTAGGTATCCTCTTGGTGACAGTCGTTTCCTTTTTTCCAGCTTGTGAAGTGGAAAACTGTCCGCCCAATGCACTGGCGTATGCCCAGTTTGCATTTGTAGACCAATATGGACGGTCTGTGCAGTACACCGATACACTGACGGTCATCGGGCAATTGGAGACCGCTGATACGACAATTTACGACACGCTGATCAATAAGTCAACCAACACAAGTACGCTCAGCCTGCCGCTCAGCTACGGAGAACAAACCCGGTTTATTCTTCAGTATGCCAACCGCCAGCGAGACATCCTTACAATTACCCACCGCAACATTCCTTACTTTATCAATCTGGATTGCGGTACCATGATGTTTTATGAAGTTACTGGTGCGGAAACGACTACCCGTATGCTCGATTCGCTTGTCATTACCAATCCGAACATAGATAATTATGAGAAAGAGAATTTCAAGATATATTTCACTATTTCTGATACTAACGAGTAGCTGTCTTTTACTTTCTCCCTTGCAGGCACAGAAACCGGGCGTACATAAAGCAACTCCCGCAGAGATTAAAAAGGAAGACAAGAAGAAAGCTGAGCCGACAGAGTCTGTCCCGTTCTATCAGGGCACAAGCATAGGAGTGGAAATTGCCGGACTGGGAAGTTACCTGTTAGGCAGCGACATTCTGAACAGCGAAATTGCCGTACAAGCCAACTTGAAAAAAATCGCTTTCTTCCCGTCATTGAAGTGGGATACGGAAAAGCAGATGCAATAAATGACGGAAACAACCTGCACTACAAGACTTCCGCTCCCTATTTCCGTATCGGAATGGACTATAATGTGTTTTACAAAAAGACACACCTTCCGGGCTATTTGTATGTAGGACTTCGCTACGGTATGAGTTCATTCAGTTATGATGTAGACGGCCCCAGCATGACCGACCCCAACTATGGCGGAGAAATCTCCTATCCGTTTGCCTATTCCGGCATGAAAAGTAAATGCCAGCTGGCTGGAGGGAGTGCTCGGACTTAAAGTAAAAATATACAAAAGCTTCTGCATGGGCTGGAGCGTAAGATATAAAATGAGAATGAGCGTGAAAGGTCATGACAATTCCATTCCATGGTATGTGCCCGGATTCGGGAAAAATGCCGGAAGCAGCTTTAACTTGACGTATAATCTCATTTACAACTTACCCTTCTGATTCACATGAATTTAATTGAAACCATCTTATTGTCCGTCAGTCTGGCTATCGACTGTTTCACCGTATCCGTAACCAGCGGAATTATTCTGCACCGCATTCAATGGGGCACGTTTTTACGAATGGCTTTTTTCTTCGGACTCTTTCAGGCACTGATGCCCTTCTTGGGATGGTTAGGTGCCAGCCGTTTCCAGCATCTGATTGAAGCCTACGACCATTGGATTGCCTTTGCCCTATTGGCATTTTTAGGTATCCGCATGATACGTGCGCAGTTTAAAGAAGAAGAGACTGCTTCCTTCAATCCTACCAGCCTGAAAGTGACACTGGCATTGGCTGTAGCCACCAGTATTGATGCATTGGCCATCGGTATCTCGTTTGCCTTTGCCGGATTCAAACAACTGGAAAGTCTTTGGATGCCTCTGACCAGCATCGGAATTGCCTCTTTCGTACTCTCGCTGGCAGGAAGCCTCATCGGCGTATTCTTCGGCAAGCGTTTTCACCTGCGGGTGGAAATCTTCGGCGGACTGGTACTGATTGGCATCGGTATCAAAATATTAGTAGAACATTTATTCTTGCAATAAAATCATGAACAAAAACAACTTAAAATGGCAGTTGCCGTTTCTTGTGCTGCTCATCGTAGGAACGGTACTGATTCTGAGAAAACAATCTCCTTACCAGACCGACCAGGGACTGGTATTCGGTACAGTCTATAAAATTACTTATCAGTCATCCGAAAACCTGAAAGAAGAGATTGAGAAAGAGCTGCAGAAAGTTGACAACTCTTTGTCGCCGTTCAACAAGCAGTCGGTCATTACCCGCATCAACCACAATACAGACATGCACGCCGACAGCCTGTTTGTGTATGTATTCAATATGGCCAAAGCAATCTCCAACGAAACCGGAAAGGCTTACGATGTAACCGTGGCTCCGTTAGTCAACGCCTGGGGATTCGGCTTCAAGCACTCTCAGTTTCCAGATTCGCTGACCATCGACAGCCTGCGCCAGTTTGTAGGCATCGACAAAGTACAGCTTAATGCAGAAGGAGAAGTGGTTAAAGCCGACCCACGCATGATGCTCGACTTCAGCTCTATCGCCAAAGGGTTTGGTGTAGACTGTGTAGCACGGTTGTTCGACCGCAAAGGTATCAAGAACTACATGATTGACATCGGTGGAGAACTGGTATTGAAAGGACAGAACAGCAAAATGGAAATCTGGCGTATCGGCGTAAACAAACCTATAGACGACTCTTTGTCTGTCAATCAGGAACTGCAGACCGTATTAGAAATCACCAATGCCGGTATGGCTACTTCGGGCAATTACCGCAATTTCTATTACAAAGACGGAAAGAAGTATGCACATACCATCGACCCTCGCACGGGATACCCGGTACAGCACAATATTCTTTCATCTACCGTCATCGCCAAGGACTGTGCCACAGCCGATGCCTACGCCACTGCCTTCATGGTACTGGGACTGGATTCAGCCAAGGCCATCTGTAGTGCCCATCCTGAACTGGATGCCTATTTCATCTACTCGGACAAAGACGGAAAATTACAGACTTACTCCACTGAAGGTATGAAGAAATACATGCGAAACTAAAAAAGGCCTTGTTCAAGACAGGATATAAAAAATGCCGGAACGTAAAAAAGTACGCT
>ENA-OQDC01001602-OQDC01001602.1-human-gut-metagenome-genome-assembly--contig:-NODE-1602-length-10835-cov-2.590867_pt1 | contig 10835 bp, 10 predicted proteins | sample MGYA00242770_ERZ504601 | MGnify/ENA primary metagenome ERZ504601 (study PRJEB26092, sample SAMD00036305) | human gut metagenome | host: Homo sapiens | study: EMG produced TPA metagenomics assembly of...
ACCGCCCCAGTCCATTGCCAGCATGCAAAAGATTCAATTTTCGTTTTTCATGGTTACAAAATTCTGACTGATTCTGCTTCTGTTACGGAGAGCATGCCCGACCGGTAACGCAAAGCATTCATTTTTTCAGAAAAAAAAAATTCAGATGCCCACCACCACCCGGCCGTCCTCGATCCGGGCCCTGACCTTGCGCAGGCAGTTCAGCAGCTCCAGCACCTGCTCCAGCGAATCCCTCCGGTCCGCCCGGAAATGCAGGCGTTCCTGCATCACCTCCCTGTCGGTGAACACGATATCCACGTTATACCACCGCCCCAGCTCGCGCATGATCTCCACCAGCGGAGCATCATCAAAGGCAAACCGGCCGTCGGTCCACGCACGGCAGTCCTCCGCATCCTCCACGGTCTTCCTGTCCAGGCTGCTGTCCGTTCCTTCCCCCGGTCTGAGCAGCAGTTCCCCCCGGTGCCTGTCGCTCACCTTCACGCTTCCCCGGAGCAGGGTCACCCGCGTATCCTCCGGCGAATAGGCCCTCACGTTGAACGAAGTGCCCAGCACCTGCGTCTGCAGGGCCGCCGTCTCCACCACAAAGGGATGCAGGCTGTCGGGCGCCACCTCAAAGTAGGCCTCCCCCTGCAGCGTCACCTCGCGCCGTTCCCTTCCGCCGAAACTCCCGGGATAGCTGAGCGAGCTTTCCGCATTGAGCCACACCCGCGACCCGTCCGGCAGCACCAGCCGGCGGCTCATGCCCCGGGGAATGCGGACCGTACGGATACCGCCACGCACTTCCTCCTTCACCTCCCCACCGGCAGGTCCGGCCCTGAACACCGTATACTCCCTGCGGCCCGTCAGGGGCAGCATCATCAGCAGGGCCAGCGAAGCCGCCACTGCCAGCGCCGTCCACCAGGCCGCCCTGCGCATCCGCTTCCTGCCGCGGGCAGCACCGGCAGCATCCGGATGGCGGCGGCAGAAAGCCTCCCACTGTCCGTCCACATCGGGAGCTGCGGCATGACGGCGTGCCAGCGCCTCGCGGCAGTCAAGCAGGTCGCGGCAGGCTGCCACACACTCCCTGTCGGCCAGCAGTTCCTCCAGTTCTTCCTTTGTGAAGCGCCCGGGATGCTCCAGGGCATCCAGCGTACGCCCCATTCTGTCTTCGTTCTCTTTCATATCCATCCGTCGATCGTTTTCTGTATTCCAATTACGTTTCATCCGTCTTTCCGGGTACCTTCCCCCGCCGTTTTTCTCCGCATCCCAGTTCCTCCCGCAGCATCCGCAGGGCCTTCACGATGTGTTTCTTCACCCCGTCGGACGTGATGCCCCTCTCCTCGGCCACCTCGCGGTATTTCTTCCCGTCGTAGTAACACTGCTTCACAATGCTCCGGGTGGGATCGGTCATCCGCTCCAGACAGCGCTCCATGCGCCTCACCCGCTCCTCGCGCTCCCCGGGAGGGATGGACGGATCCTCCGAAGTGAGGGTACGGAGGAAGGTGGCGTACTGCTGTTCCACCTGTCTGTGGCGCAGATAGTCTATGCAACGGTTACGGGTACGAGTGTAAAGGCAAGCTACGGCCGTTGCTTCCTGCAATTGTTCCCGATCCTTCCAGGCCTGTTCGAAAACATCGTTGACAATGTCACGGCAAGCCTCTTCGTCAGCAACAAAGCGGAAAGCATAATAGTACAGACGGGCATAATTCCCCCGATAAAGCTGTTCAAAATGGTCTGTTTTCACACTCTTATTTTCTCTGGAACTTATTTACTTTCTGTCATCCACTCTCCAAATACAAACATGCGTCAAAAGGAGAATAAAGAAATTCGGGCGGCAAATGTAATGGATTCCGGAAAGAATTGCAAACATTTTATTCCTAACCGTTGCTCTGACAACATCAGCCAGTCCCTCAGAAATCATTCCCTGAAGTAAACAATTTGCCAGTGTGAAAAAAAGTTTGCCAAAAAGAAAGTATCTTTGCAGTAACTCAACAATACAAACAGACCTTTATGATTCTTATCATTGACGACGACAGTGCCATCCGGTCCTCCCTCAGCTTTATGCTGAAACGGGCCAAATATGAGGTAGAAACAGCTTCCGGCCCCAAAGAGGCTATCGAAATTATCCGCAGGACTGCTCCGCAGCTGATCCTGATGGACATGAACTTCACGCTTTCCACCAGCGGAGAAGAAGGACTGACCCTGCTCCGGCAGACCCGTATTTTCCGGCCGGATGTTCCGGTTATCCTGATGACTGCATGGGGAAGTATCCGTCTGGCCGTACAAGGCATGCAGGCAGGAGCTTTTGATTTCATCACCAAACCCTGGAACAATGCCGCACTCATGCAACGCATTGAAACAGCTCTGGAACTGACTGCCCCGCAAAAGGAAACGCCCGGATCTGCAGACCAGAAGCACGCCGGATTCGACCGCCACCGGATCATCGGCAAGAGCAGAGCCCTGAACGAAGTGCTCGATACACTCTGCCGGATTGCTCCAACCAATGCACCGGTCCTGATCACAGGAGAAAGCGGTACGGGTAAGGAACTGATTGCCGAAGCCCTGCACGTCAACAGCCGGAGGGCCTCGGGACCCTTCGTCAAGGTCAATCTGGGAGGAATCTCACAAAGCCTGTTTGAAAGTGAAATGTTCGGTCACCGGAAAGGAGCCTTTACGGATGCTGTTACAGACCGCATCGGCCGGTTTGAAATGGCCGACCGGGAACGATCTTCCTGGATGAGATCGGAGAGCTGGATCTCAGTTGCCAGGTAAAACTGTTGCGCGTTCTGCAGGACCAGACCTTCGAAGTGCTGGGGGACAGCCGTCCGAGAAAAGTGGATATCCGCGTCGTATGTGCCACCAATGCAGATCTTCCGCAAATGGTCCGTGAACATACTTTCCGCGAAGACCTGTTCTACCGCATCAACCTGATCACCGTTCATCTGCCTGCCCTGCGCGAACGGCGGGAGGATATTCCGTTGCTGGCACGCCATTTTGCCGACCGTCAGTGTGAACAAAACCAGTTACCACCCGTAGAATTTACAAGTGATGCACTTGATTTCCTGTCGTCACTTCCCTATCCCGGCAATATCCGTGAGCTCAAGAATCTGGTGGAGCGTACCCTGCTGGTCAGCGGAAAGACCAGACTGACAGAAGCAGACTTCCGGCTATGTTATCAACAGCCTGTTCATAACTCTGCCGCAAAGCTACAAGTGCCTCAAGGCATGACACTGGAAGAGATCGAAAAACAAACCATTCTGCAGGCCATGAAAGAATGTGGCAACAACCTATCACAGGTAGCCACTTTGCTGGGTATCAGCCGGGGAGCTCTGTACCGCCGGCTGGAAAAATACAACCTGCCTGTCGGCAATTCCTGATCCCTAAACTTCACCGGTATGAAAATAAGAACTCAGTTCCTCATTCTCGCCTTCCTGCTGCTGACAGCAGGCTGCCTGATTTCTGCTCTTATCCTGAAGGATCGGGGGTTGTTGTTTTATCTGACAGAAGGAGTAATCCTGGTCACACTCCTCTTCCTTATTTATTTTTATCAGAAGGTAGTGAAACCGATCCGAAGTATCGGAAACGGAATGGAACTGCTGCGCGAACAGGACTTCAGCAGCCGGCTTTCGCCCGTAGGACAAAAGGATGCCGACCGCATCGTACAAGTGTTCAACCGCATGATGGAACAACTGAAAGACGAACGTCTCCGCCTGCGTGAACAGAATCATTTCCTGGATCTGCTGATCAGCGCTTCTCCCATGGGAGTGATCATCCTGGATTTCGATGATCACATTTCCATGCTCAATCAGGCCGCTGTCCGGTTTATAGGGTTATACCGCTCCGGAAGAACTGACCGGAAAAAAGATTGAAGAACTGAATTCTCCTCTGGCTGAGGAACTGAACCGCATTGCCCGTAACAAGACAGAAACCATACGTCTGAGCGACTCCATGATCTACCGCTGCTCCCGACTCTCTTTTGTCGACCGGGGGATTTGCCCACCCGTTCATCCTCATCGAAAGCCTGACCTCCGAAGTTGTAAAAGCTGAAAAGAAAGCCTACGAGAAAGTAATCCGCATGATTGCACACGAAGTAAACAATACCGTAGCAGGCATTACATCTACCCTGGAGTCCGTGAGCGATGCCCTGCAGGATACGGAAGACTCTGATGACTTGCGCGAAGTGATGCAAGTATGCGTGGAACGGTGCTACAGCATGAGCCGGTTTATCACCAACTTTGCAGATGTGGTCAAGATCCCTGATGCCCAGCTCCAGACTGTCTATCTGAACGAACGGGTAACAGCCTGCAAACGCTTCATGGAGAACATTTGCCGGAACAAGGATATCCAGCTTCATATCAGCCTGTGTGAGGCAAAATCCACAAGTGCAGATGGACACGACTCTCTTGAACAGGTAATCGTAAATATTCTCAAGAATGCAGCCGAAAGTATCGAGGTTCACGGAAAATATCTATATACAGACAACCTCCAGTCCGGTGACACTGGAAATAGCCGATACGGGAGCAGGTATCAGCCGCGAAGTAGAAGCCCGATTATTCAGCCCGTTCTTCTCTACCAAGCCCAACGGACAAGGGATCGGCCTCATCTTTATCCGTGACGTACTGATCAAACACGGATGTACTTTCTCTCTGCGTACATGGCCTGACGGTCTGACACGTTTCCTCATCCGCTTTCCTCACAACGACCGCACGATTCAGCCCGATTGACCGCACGATCCGGCTCCAACGACCGCACGATTCAGCCTCAACGACCGCACGAATGAACCGGCATATGCAGAGCCATTCTTTCAGTAACAATTTCTTCACAACGGCGTAACCTGCATGTTACGCAGCAGGGGCTATTTTTGCAGCGTCAAAAAATACTTCAAGACATGAAAAAAGGTTTAATCCTGGCTTGTGCATTTTTATGCATGAACGCTATGAATGCCTCTGCAGCAACCCAGTTATGCCAGCAGACGATGAAAAGAAAGAGAACGTTACTTCTGTAAGTGAAACCGCAGGTACAGACATGACCTGGGAAATTCTATTCTGCTTACGGAGATCCTACTGCCGAAGACCTGGCTGCTGTATCCGGTTCATCCAGGTTCGGGAAAAAATGCTGCCTATTTTTACGGTCTGTTCAAGGACACTTATGTAACCAAAGAAGAGGTTGTACCGGGAGATCCTACCAGACGTACCGTCATCCGGAAACCGGAAATCTACAACGCGGTAAAGAATATTGAAAAAGCACTTGGCAAGGCACTCAAAAAACATGAAATCACTCCGGAAGAATCCGAAAAGCAGTTCTGCCATGTACTGAAAGTATCACTGGCTGCCATCGATTCGGATACAAGTACCTTTGAGAAATCATTGGACGAAAACCGCAAGGACAGCCAGGCACTGCTCGCCATCTTCCAGAGAGTGGATCTGAAGAATCTTTACTGATTCAGCTTCTTACATCCGACTCACATATTCAGATTTATAACCAAAGTATGAAAGCAACATTAGGTATTGTTTTTCTGTGCCTGCTGTCGTCTCTGAACGCATGGGCACAGAATATTAAGGTAACAGGTGTCGTAACCGACAAGGAAGGAACCCTGATCGGAGCTACGGTAACCGTAAAAGGTAATTCAGGAACAGGAACCGTAACCGATCTGGACGGACGCTATGAAATTAATGTCCCGGCAGACGGAACCCTGGTATATTCGTATATCGGATATAATACGGTGGAAAAGCCCGTTAAAGGGCAGAAAGTCATCAATGTACAGATGACAGACGAAATTCAGGCTATCGACGAAGTTGTGGTCACAGCCATCGGTATCAAACAGCAGAAAAAGAAAATCGGTTATACCACCCAGCAAGTCAATACCGAAGCACTCGACCAGCCGGGTACAGTAAACGTAGGTAACGCTTTGTCCGGACAAGTGGCCGGTCTGACCGTGAACAACCCGACCGGTATTTTCCAGGCACCGACCTTTACCCTGCGCGGAAAAACTCCGCTGATGGTGATCGACGGTGTTCCCGTAGAATCAGATTTGTTTGATGTTTCTCCGGAAAACATCCAGAGCATCAACGTGCTGAAAGGTACGGCTGCTGCCGCCCTGTACGGTTCCAGAGGTAAGGACGGAGCCATTCTGATCACCACCAAACTGGCAGACAAGGAAGGACTGACCGTAAAGGCAGGACTTTCCAGCATGGTAACAGCCGGATTTACCGTATTCCCGGAAACACAAACAGAATTCGGTTCCGGTTCTAACGGACAGTACGCATTCTGGGATGGTGCCGACGGCGGTATCTCCGACGGTGACATGACCTGGGGCCCCCGTTTCGAAGGACAAAAGATCGCACAGTGGAACAGTCCCATCCGCAACAAGGAAACCGGAGAGGTGATTCCCTGGTGGGGAGATGTCAGCGGCACAATTTATGATGACCAGTCCAAATATGAGCGTGTTCCTATCACCTGGGAAGCGCATGACAACCTGAAAGACTTCCTTCAGACCGGAATCATCACCAAGGCTACTTTCTCGGTTGCCAGCAAGAGCAAAAAGGCCAACTACAACTTCAACGGTGACTTTTCTCATCAGAAAGGTCAGGTACCCAATACAGCAGTATACACCGGAGGCCTGAACTTCAACAGCATGTACAACCTGAGTGATGCCGTCACTCTGTCAGCCAACCTTTCTTATAATAAAGTCTATTCACCCAACTATCCGCGCTACGGATATGGACCGAAAAACCACATGTACACCATTCTGCTGTGGATGGGTAACGATGTCAACGGAAAAGAACTGGCCGCCCACCACTGGCGTCCGGACGCAGAAGGTGAACGACAAGCCAACTACAACTATGCCTGGTATAACAACCCATATTTCGCCACTTACGAACTGACTCAGGTACACGACCGTAATGTTACCAACGGTCAGGTAAAACTGAACTGGGACATCATGCCGGGACTGAGCATACAGGGCCGTGCAGCAGGACGTCTGGAAGATACCTTCGAAGACATGAAATCACCGAAATCCTACATGAACTACGGTGACTCCCGCAACGGTGACTACAAGACCTGGAACACAGACCAGCTGGATATCAATACCGACGTACTGGTAACCTATACCCGTGCCTTCAACAAAAACTTCGCGCTGACCGTCAATGCCGGTTCTTCACTCTACTACCGTCAGATTCGCAGCGAATATCAGGCAACCGACGGACTGATCGTACCGGGTGTATACAACATGGGTAACAGTCTGAATCCTGTTTCAGCAACCAACTCCATGAACGAAAAAGCGATCGAGAGTGTATACGGTTCTGTCAATCTGGATCTGTTCGATGGTGTCTATCTGACTCTGACCGGACGTAACGACTGGTCGTCAACCATCATCAAAGGAAACAATTCCTACTTCTATCCTTCTGTTTCACTGAGTGCGATGCTTGACCAGTATATCAGTCTTCCATCCTGGATGGACTATCTGAAAATAAACGGTGCTTGGGCACAGGTATCCAGCGACCTTGATCCGTATTCTTTGTATGCAACCTACTCCAAGGGCATTCTTTACGGAAGTACTCCTTCGGTTACTTACCAGTCAGACCTGCTGAATGCCAATATCCTGCCACAAAAACGACCTCGTACGAAATCGGTCTTTCAACCTCTTTCCTGCGTAACCGTCTCGGTCTGGATGTTACTTACTATCACATGATCGACAAGAACAGTATCATTCAGCTTCCGATCTCCGTCGCATCAGGTTTCAACAACCGCTATGTCAACGGAAATACCTATACAACCAACGGAGCAGAATTAATTATCACAGCAACTCCGATCCAAAGCAAGAAATTTACCTGGAACCTGTCCACCAACTGGAGCACCAACATCCGCAAGCTGACTGAAATCTACGGAGGTCAGGAGAAATACGGTGATCTGAAGCTCGGTGACCGGGCAGATGCCATGTACGCTACCGAATGGGAAAAGACTCCCGACGGCCAGCTGATCCTCGACAGTAACGGTATGCCTACCCAGAGTGCTTTCAAAATGCTACATCGGCAATCAGGATCCGGATGTCCGCTTCGGTTTGCAGAACACTTTCAAGTTCGATCATTTTACAGTAAACGTGGACATGGACGGAGCTATCGGAGGTACATTGATCTCAACTACAACCCAGAAAATGTGGTGGGGCGGAAAACATCCGAAATCAACCATGTACCGTCAGGAAGAATATGAAAACGGAGGAAAGCCCATCTATGTTCCGGAAGGTGTCAATATCGTAAGCGGTGAAGTAACCTACGATGTCAACGGAAATATCATCAGCGATACCCGTGTATACAAGAAAAACGAAACAGCAGTCAACATTCAGACCTGGGCACAAAACTACCCGTACCGTGCTGTCGTACGTACCAGTGAAAGCGAGCTGTTCGCCAATACATTCAGCCGCTCTTTCCTGAAACTGAGACGTGTGGCCGTATCTTATGATTTCAGCCATCTGATCCACTCCAACTCCATCAAAGGACTGGAAGTGACTCTCTACGGAAACAACCTGGCCGTACTGAAGAAAACTCCTTATCTGGATCCTGACTTCGGTGCTTCCGACAGCGATCTTCAGGACCCGTCTGCACGATACATCGGTGTAAGTGCCAACATTACTTTCTAACAACCAACTGCTAAATTCACGAACATGAAAAGAAAATCTATCACTTATATTGCCTCCTTATTGCTGGCATCCAGCCTCTGCGCTTCATGCATCGACCTGGAGGAGCTGAACGTAGATCCCAACAATCCGACGACGACCCAGCCGTCACTGCTGCTGACAGGTATTGCCTATACAGCCTTTAATCAGACCAGTTCTGATGCCTGCCACGCTACCAAGCAGCTGATCCTGACTTCCGGAGAAAGCGCCTATCAGGTGTACAAGTGGACACGAGGAGACTTCGACTATTACAATAATCTGCGCGATGTCACCAAAATGATGGAAGTATCCGAAAACGGAAGTGCCTATCAGGCTCTGGCACATTTCTTCCGTGCCAACTACTTCTACCAGCTGACCATGGACTTCGGGGCTATTCCTTACAGTGATGCACTGAAAGGAGAAACCGATGCTGTCTACCAGCCTCAATATGACAGTCAGGAGAAAGTACTGGAAGGGATTCTCAACGAACTGGCAGAAGCGGACAACCTACTGAAAGACAACAATGAAATCATCAGTGGCGACATTATCTACAACGGTAACCTCCTGCAATGGAGAAAACTGATCAATGCCTATCGCCTGCGCATCCTGATGTCCTTGTCAAACAAAACTCAGGTAGGCAGCATCAATATTCCTGCAACTTTTGCTGAGATCGTCAGCAACTGCCCGCTGATGGGAAGTGCAGCCGACAACGGACAACTGGTATACCTGGATCAGGCCAGCAACCGCTATCCCTATTTCAACGACAGTGACTTCGGTTCCGGACGTTTCATGGACTCTACTTACGTGGCAGCCTTCGTTACACGCAAAGACCCCCGTCTGTTCGCCATTGCAACCCAGACTCCCAAAGCAGAACAGGAAGGCAAGGCAATCGATGACTTTACTGCATACGATGGAGGTGATCCCGCCGTGCCTTACAGTCTGGTCAACGACAAAGCCACAGCCGGTCTCTGCTCCAAGCCGACCGAACGTTACTATAAAAATGCAACCAACGAACCGATGATCCTGATGGGGTATACCGAACAACAGCTGATTCTGGCCGAAGGAGTTGTCAGAGGATGGATCAACGGCGATGACAAGACATATTACGAATCGGCAGTCAAGGCATCTTTCGAATTCTACCGCACATACGCTACCGATGTAGCTACTTATCTGAGCGAAGACGCTGCCGAAACTTATCTGCAAGGAAGTGAAGTGGTTTATGAGTTCCACACTTTGCCACTGAACAGAAGATCGAACGGATCGCCATGCAGAAATACCTGCCGACCTTCCTGCAGGGAGGTGTCTGGTTGCCCTATTATGAAGCACTCCGGACCGGATATCCTGATTTCCGCAGAGCTTCCGGTGTACAACTGCCTTACCGGTGGATGTATCCGCAAAGTGAATACAACAACAATGCTGCAAACGTACAGGCAGCTTTGGACAGCCAATTCGGAGGAGGAGACAAAACTACCGACAAACCCTGGTGGTTACAGTAATAATCCTTAAACAAGAAATAATGAAAAAGACTCTGATTTTATTAGCGGCACTGTTATTCTCTACCATGTACACTTCTGCCCGGCGTGTGGTATTCGTCACTGTTGACGGATACCGCTGGCAAGAGTTATTCAGTGGTGCAGATTCTCTGCTGATCGGGAATAATGAACAACTCAAGGCAAATTATTGGAAAACAACAGCCGAAGAACGCAGAAGCCTGCTGATGCCTTTTACCTGGTCAGAAATCGCCCGTAACGGACTGATGATCGGTAACCGCTGGAAAGGTTGCCGCATGCAGGTGAAAAACAAAATGCAGTTTTCTTATCCGGGATACAACGAACTCCTTTGCGGACATCCAGACGATGAACAGATCAATACCAACAATCCGGTATGGAATCCAAATGTTTCCATCCTGGAAATTGCCAACAACACAGACCGTTATAAAGGGAAAGTTCTTATATTTGCAAGTTGGGACCGGTTCATTCACATTTTGAATGAACAACGAAGCCACCTGGAAATAAACACAGGATACCGGCACTCTCTTTCTCCCAATCCGACAGAAAGAGAACGTCTGGTTGAAAAGATGCAGGATGCAGCTCCCAGATTCTGGGAACATGAACGTGCAGATGTGTTTACTCATGAATATGCCATCGAAGCCATGAAAAGCCGGAAACCGGAATTGATTTACATCGGTTACGGAGATATTGACGAA
>ENA-OQDC01001606-OQDC01001606.1-human-gut-metagenome-genome-assembly--contig:-NODE-1606-length-10823-cov-4.804880_pt1 | contig 10823 bp, 14 predicted proteins | sample MGYA00242770_ERZ504601 | MGnify/ENA primary metagenome ERZ504601 (study PRJEB26092, sample SAMD00036305) | human gut metagenome | host: Homo sapiens | study: EMG produced TPA metagenomics assembly of...
CTTTCTTATCTGATTCTTTTTCCTCTGGTTCTTCTTCCACTACTTTTGACTCAAATTCCTTACCATATTCAACGGCTAATTCATTATCTGGTTCAATCTTTAAGATTGTATCAAGAAACTGTCTTGCATCATCATAATTCTCTTCTTTGATGGATAATAGAGCCATCAGAAGATATGCATCTACAAAAATTAGGAATTGCTGCTACAACGTTCTTTAACTGCAGCATTGCAAGGTCATCATTGCCCTGTTTTGCATAATTCAGTGCCTGGTTATATTTCTTGATCATCTGATTTGCTTTATATAATTCTGTCTTATTCTTCTTAATCTCTTCAAGCTCTTTACCATAAATATTCTCTTCTGCTGATTCAAGATCCGCACATGGCTGGAATCTTTCTAATTCTTCATTATAATTTAACATCTTTCTCCTCCTGATTTATGAAATCTTTGGCCATGCCTGCCAGGTAAAATGACCCGACTACAAAGCAGACCGTATCTTTCTCTCTTCGATCTATCATCTGACGAAAAACATTCTGAAATTCTTCTTCTCTGATCCTTCTGTGATCGATCGCCACTGTATAAAAAGCTTCGATCTGTGGTATCTGTTTCAAAATATTCTTCATGTATTCTTCTTCATTCTTGTGAGATGCTGCAAATAATATGCGTTTCTTTCCTTGGAAATTGGCTTCTACAGTCTTTACAAAGCCTGCCATTCCCTGAATATTATGTGACACATCAACAATGATCCCTGGTGCGATCTCTTCCATCCTTCCCGGAATCTTTATCTGTGTCAGTGCATTATAAATCTTGTCAGCATCTAACTGCTGGCATAAGATCTTGGCTGTCTTAAGTGCAACTGCTAAGTTTGCCCTCTGAAATGTTCCTGCAATATTCGTTCTCACATCTCTTCTCTTATCATACGCACTCGCATTTAAAAAATCAATATATTTTGCTGCTTTTTCTTCAAATTTAAGATTATCTTCAGAAACGTCATAAAATGGTGACATTTTCTGCTTTGCTTCTTCTCTTAAAATATCAGATACTGCCTGTTCCTGTTCCATTGTTACAACAGGAATCGCCTTTTTTATGATTCCTGCCTTGTGTGATGCAATCTCTTCGATCGTGTGTCCAAGGAATTCCATATGATCCATACTGATTGATGTGATCACGCTGACTTCTGGAATGATAACGTTCGTTGCATCATATCTTCCACCCATCCCTGTCTCGATCAGACAGATATCCGGCTGTTCTTCTTCCATGATACATAACGCCATCAAAAACATCATCTCAAAAAAATGAAGGCTGATTAACTCCTTTTTCCACTGCTGCTTCCACACATTCTTTCACCCGGCTGCAGGCATCTTTAAATCTCTCATCTGAAATATCCTGTCCATTCAGCCGGATTCGTTCATTTACCTTTACCAGATGTGGTGAAGTAAATGCTGCTGTCGTTTTCCCATGCTCTTTTAAGACTGCTTCCAAAAATGCACAGACTGATCCTTTGCCATTAGTTCCAGCTACATGTACAAACTTCAGATCCTTATGCGGATTTCCAAGCTGCTCTAATAAATAGTTTATATCTTCCAGAGAAGATTTTTTGGCGAATCCTGCGATTTTGTATAAATATTTTACAGATTCTTCGTATGTCATGCCAATTCTCCGCGTAATACTGCTTTTAACACCTGTAATACTCCGTCTTCTTTATAAGAAGGTGCAATAAAATTCGCTACCTCTTTTACTTCTTCTCTTGCATTTTCTACTGCAAAACTGTGGCTGGCACGTTTTAGCATTTCAATATCATTGATATTATCCCCAAACGCAAGTGTTTCATCCGGACTGATCTTATATGCTTCCTGAAAATGCTGCAGCGCTGATCCCTTGTTTCCACCTTGATTTGTGCAGTCCAGCCAGAATTTTCCTGAGACAGCAATATTCATTGTTTTGCTCCATTTGTCCACAAATTCCTGACTTATCATCTTTTCTGCGCAATTGTGGTGGAAGATGCTGATCTTACATACGTCATCCAGATAATCTTCAATATTATCAACTAATTCTCCTCTATATCCATAATCATCGATCATATAACGATATAATCCAACATTTTCAAAATACGCCATATTATCCTTATTGATCGTAATTTCACATCCTGGAAACATTCTTGCTTCACGAATGTATGCTCTTGCAACATCTTCTGGAATCTTATTTATAAACTGATAATCTTTTGAATAAACAGCTGTTCCATTCTCTGAAATAAAACTTATTTCATCAACGATCGGTGCAAACACTTTCTCAATACTAGAGCGCTGTCTTCCACTGGCTGCGATCACTCGCACTCCTCTGTTTCGCAGTTCCTTGATCACATCGTAATATTCTGGATTAATTTTTAATGTCCCATCTGCTAATAATGTTCCATCGATGTCTGTTGCGATCAGTTTTATCATTTCTTTTCCTTTCTTATCTTTGTCTGATTTATTGTAAATATCTTATTTCTTTGTTCTCTTATAACTTGGGGCCTTTCCCCTTCTGCACTTTTACAGATAATCGTTTGCCGTCGCTTGTGATCACAATCGTTCCTCTGCTTCCTGTATCATAAACATTCGCAGTTTTTAATTCATTAAGTGTCTTCTTATGTGGTGCCTTGTAACTGTTTTTATAACCATTACTGATCACAGCTATTTTCGCTTTTACACGTTGAAATAAATATCGATGATCTGATCTTGCTTTTTTAGTGTTTTTTAAAATATCCTGCATTCCATGATGCGGTACTTTTAAAACCTGTGCCTGTAGATTATACCCTTTTTTCACTAACTGTTCAATTGTCTCTTTTTGTGCATCTCCTGTAAATAGAAATGAATTGCTTTTATAGGTAAGTCTGGTTACAATAGAGATAATTCAAATCTCCTCGTCTTCCATATTTGTATTTTGCATTCATAACACCATAGAATCTCATACATGCTTTTCCAAGATAAACTTTATCTCCTGCTTTTGGAACAACATATACGGTTTCTTTTCGTTTCACTTTCTTTTGAATCTTTGCGATCACTTGTGCATATATTCCCTCATCGTCTCGATATTTGATCAGCTTTGCTGTTGATGCACTTTGTTTCTTTTTATTCTTACTACTTTGAAGTACTTTCAGATCAAAATTATTTCCATAGATCGTATCAATCTTGATCTTCGGATCATCTAAAATTTTAATCATTCCTCCAATATGATCCTGGTGTGGATGTGTCAGGAGAACAAATTTTAAATGTGTGATCTTTTGCTTTTTTAAATAGTTTCTTGCTCTGTTGGATGTATTTACATCTTTCTTATTTGTTTTGGTATAGTAAACGGGTCCTGCATCGATCATTCCGTACTCTGCTTTTACCCCACTTCCATATTGGATCAATATTGCATCCCCACACCCAACATCTATAAAATGTACTTTAAGCTTTGTTGCAGCATTTACCTGTACTTTATCTTTGGTAACTGTACCGCATACAGCCATCATAAGACTCATACAAAATGCTATGACTTTGATCCATATACTTTTCTTATTCTTTTTCATTCTATCTTTCCTTACAATTTTATATCTATTGTACGATCTGCTGTATTTCCTTTATACGCACAGAAAGGTCGCTGTATCTTTTGATCTTACAACAACCTTTTGATTTTTATTTTTTCTTTTCAAGATCGTATGGTGTTACCTGATATACATAATAATTTAACCAGTTATAATACATTGTATTTGCATGGCATCTCCATGACTTGACTGGTTTCTTTGTTGGATCATTATCTTTGTAATAATTCTTTGGTATATCTGGATTCAGTCCGCGCTTCACGTCTCTTACATATTCATAATGAAGTGACATCACATCGTATTCTGGATGACCTGTTACAAATACCTGGCTTCCTGTGGAATTCAGAATGATATATGGTCCCGTTTCATCTGATTCCGCAACAACTGTTAATTCTTTATTTTTCTTGATCGCTTCTCCGTCAACACCTGTATTTCTTGAATGTGGTACATAAAACTTATCATCGAATCCTCGAATGATCGGAACTTTACTATGTAATGGATGATGTTCATAAACACCTGAAATCTTCTTATCTAAGACATGTTTCTTGATTCCATAATGGTAATAAAGCCCTGCCTGTGCCGCCCAGCAAATGTAAAGTGTTGAAGTTACATGTGTTTTTGACCATTCCATGATCTCTACTACTTCATCCCAGTAGTCAACTTCTTCAAATTCCTTCAATTCAACTGGTGCCCCTGTAATGATCAATCCATCAAAACGTGTATCTTTAATCTCCGAAAAATAATTATAAAATTTCTCCATATGTGATTCTGATACATGAGTTGGAACATAGGATTCTGTCTGTAAAAATGTGATATCTAATTGTAATGGTGTATTTGATAAACTTCTCAGTAAATGAAGTTCTGTATCCAGTTTATTTGGCATCAGATTTAAAATTGCAATCTTTAAAGGCCTGATATCCTGTGTGCATGCCCTTTCATTATCCATCACAAATACATTCTCTTCTTCTAAGATCGCCTTTGCTGGCAGATCACTGTCTATTCGAATTGGCATTTTATCAAATCTCCTTCTCTCTTTTTTCGATTGCTTTCTAAGCTTACAGGATTTTCCTGTCAAATATCTATTATAAAACTCTTGCCTTTTTTATGCAATCTCTATTTATCGTCCAATTAACTCTAAGAAGTCCTCTTCACTCAGGATTGGAATATCTAATTCCATTGCTTTTTTATTCTTAGAAGACTGAGACATCTTGTCGTTGTTGATCAGGTAATCTGTTTTCTTGGATACAGATCCTGTGACTTTGCCTCCCATCTGCTCAATCTCTTCTTTTAACTGTTTTCTATTATCAAAATGATTAAGTGAACCTGTGACAACAAACGTCTTCCCTTCTAATATCTGTTCAGTTTCTACTTCTTCTTTCTTTTCAAACTGCACATATTTTAAAAGTTCTTCTAAAATCTTTTCATTATGAGGTGTATGGAAGTATGATACCATTGCCTTTGCGATCATCGGTCCAATCTGGTCGATCGCTGTAAAATCTTCTTCTTTTGCTTCTCTGATCGCTTTGAAATCTTCTTTAAAATGCTTGCAGATCAATTTCGCATTGGATAGTCCTACATTTGGAATTCCCAAACTATAATAAAGTTTGCCAATACCGGCTTTCTGGAATCTTCGATTGCTTTTGTCAGATTCTCAAAAGATTTCTCCCCAAATCCTTCTAATTCTAAAATTTCTTCTTTATGTTCTTTTAATGTAAAGAGATCATAAATTTCATTTAATAGTCCAACATCGATCATCTTCTGCAATGTTGCCTCAGAAAGTCCATCTACATTCATTGCATCTCTGGATACAAAATGTGAAAATGACTTGATCTTCTTGGCACTACAAAATTCGTTGGTACAGATCAGAGTTCTGATTCCATTTTCATCTTCAATCTTTGTCTCTCCTCCGCATGCTGGGCATGTATGTGGAATCTCAATCTTGCCGCTTTTCGTTTTATTCTCTGCGACCTGAGGAATGATCATGTTTGCTTTGTATACAACAATCTCATCACCAATTCCTAATTCCAGTTCTTCCATCACACTGATATTATGAAGACTTGCTCTGCTTACGGTTGTTCCTTCTAATTCTACTGGTTCAAAGATTGCTACCGGATTGATAAGCCCTGTTCTTGATGGACTCCATTCGATCTCTGTCAATGTTGTATCTGCCGTTTCATCCGCCCATTTAAATGCAATGGAATCTCTTGGGAATTTGGCTGTTCTTCCAAGACTTTTTCCATATGCAAGATCGTTATAAACTAATACTAATCCATCAGATGGCAGATCAAAATGTTCGATCTTCTTTGAAAATTCTTCAATCTCACCTCGAATCGTATCTTCTGTTACTCTGATATGTTCAACTACGTCAAATCCAAGACTTGCTGCCCAGTCTAGTTTCTGTTCAAAAGAATTATTAAAATCCATTCCTTCGATGTCACTTACGCTGAATGCATAGAAATGCACATGGCGCTTTGCTGTGATCTCATTATTTAACTGTCTGACGGAACCACTGCATAAATTTCTTGGATTCTTGTACTGGCTGTCAACATCTTCAATCTCTTCATTCATCTTATAGAAATAAGAATATGGAATGATCGCTTCTCCTCGGATCACTAACGTTCCGTCGTAAGAAATGTGTCTTGGAACATTGTCAAATACTCTTGCATTGTTTGTTACAACTTCTCCGACTTCTCCATTTCCACGGGTTACTGCTTTGACTAATTCTCCATGTTCGTAAGTCAGTACGATCGTTAATCCATCTAATTTCCATGATAAGATTCCATCATGTCCACTAAGCCATGCTGCCAGCTGATCTGGTTCTTTTGTTTTGTCTAGAGAAAGCATTGGTGATGGATGTGCTTCTTTCTCTAATGATGTCATCAGTTCATATCCGACATGGATCGTTGGACTGTTGGATAATACAGTATTTGTCTTTTTCTCCAGTTCTAAAAGTTCATCGTACATCTTGTCATATTCAAGGTTGCTCATGACTTCTTTATCCTGCTGGTAATAAGCCTTTCCTGCTTCATTTAAGATCTGGATGAGTTCTTTCATTCTCTCTAAATCATTCACTTTTTAGCTCCTTCTTTAACTCTCTCAATTCGTCCGGAGTTAATTTTCGATATCTTCCTTCTTTGAGGTTTCCAAGTTCTATGTTCATAATTCTGACTCTCTTTAATTTTGTCACACGATATCCAAAGTATTCACACATTCTTCGGATCTGGCGATTTAATCCCTGTGTCAGAATAATACGGAACTGATCTGGTCCTTCTTTTGTTACTTTGCATCTTCTTGTCACTGCATTGATCTCATCTAATGGAACCGGATTCCTCATATTATGAATGAATTCGTTTGTAATCCGCTTATTTACTGTAACTTCATATTCCTTTTCATGATAATTTCTCGCTTTCATGATCTGATTGGCTGCTTCTCCGTCATTCGTAAGAAGTATCAGACCCTGTGAATCCTTGTCCAGACGCCCTACTGGATAGATTCTTGTTGGATAATTGATATAATCAATAATATTATCTTTCTCTTCCTTGCTTGCTGTGCATACAATTCCTCTTGGCTTATGAAAAGCCAGAAAGATCAGATCTTCCTGAATCTTTACCGGCTTTCCATCAAATGTCACGCTCTGCCCCGGAAGTACTTTGGTTCCGCTTACTGCAATTTCTCCATCGACTTCTACTCTGCCTTCTTCAACATAAGTATCTGCCTGTCTTCTGGAGCAGATTCCTGCCTGACTTAAATATTTATTTATACGCACTGCATCTTCTGTTTTACGTTTTGTCTCTTTCATTGTTACCTTTCCCACTTGTCACAGAGGGCTATGATCTGATCGGCAAACTTACCAAGATCTTTGTTCGTACCGCCCTCATTATGCTCTATTACAGATTTCAAACGCTCGCTTGCTGTAAGAAGTCTGATATAAGCACTACTCTGTTTTGGTTTCTTCTGGATGCGTTCTCTTGATCCCCATTCGATCCATTCATCTGAAATAAGATCATACACATCTCCGCTGTATGGTGCTCTCGCTTTAAATTTATATTCATCTTTTAAACAGGATGTAAATGCTTCACAAACTGCATCTTCTCCATGAACTACAAATACTTCTTCTGGTTTCTTCTCGAAACTATTGACCCATTTTAATAGTCCATTCTTATCTGCATGTCCACTCAAGCCTTCTAACCGAACGATATCTGCTGACACTTTGATCGTTTCACCAAATAATTTCACTTCCTTGGCTCCTTCGATCAATGATCTTCCTAATGTTCCGTATGCCTGATATCCTACGAATATGATCGTATTCTCCGGTCTCCAAAGATTATGTTTGAGATGATGTCTGATTCTTCCAGCTTCACACATACCTGAAGCTGATATGATAACCATCGGCTCTGTCTCAAAGTTGATCGCCTTGGATTCTTCGGTTGTAATAGATAAATGAAGATTGGAAAATGTGATCGGATTAATGCCCTCTTTCACTAATTCCATTGCTTCTTCATCATAAGTCTCGTCAATGTTCTTATTAAAGATCTTAGTTGCTTCTACCGCTAACGGACTGTCTACAACAACCTTGAAATCGCCATGATCCTTCACTCTGTCTTCTGCTTTGATCTGACGGATATAATATAATAATTCCTGTGTTCTTCCTACCGCAAATGATGGGATGACGACATTGCCTCCTCTGTCAAATGTTCTCTGGATCACATTGGTAAGCTCTGTTACATAATCCTGATGTTTTCCATGATAGCGGTCTCCATACGTGGATTCCATAATAACATAATCTGCCTCTTTCGTATAGCTTGGATCTTTGATCAGAGGCTGATCAAAATTTCCCAATATCTCCAGAGAACACAAGTTTCTTCTCTACATCATCTTCCCTTAACCATACTTCAATACTTGATGAACCAAGCAAATGACCGATATCCGTAAATCTGATGGTAATCCCATCTGAAACTTCGATCTGTCTTCCATATGGGCATGGCACAAAATACTGCATAACATTTACCGCATCATCCATTGTATAAATTGGTACAACTTCTGGTTTTCCAGATCTCCTTGCCTTACGATTCTTCCATTCTGCTTCAAATTCCTGAATGTGCGCACTATCCTGCAACATGATCTCGCATAAATCTGTCGTTGCTCTTGTTGCAAATATCTTTCCTCTGAATCCTTTTGCATACAGCAGCGGAATTAATCCTGAATGATCAATATGTGCGTGTGTCAGCAAAATAAAATCCAGACTGCCTGCATTCACTGGCAGCTCGACATTCTCGTACACATTTAACCCTTGTTCCATTCCATAGTCAACAATAAACCTTTTGTCGCAGGCTTCCACATAGTGGCAGCTTCCGGTTACTTCATGATCTGCTCCGATAAACATTAACTTCATGGCTTATACCTCCTCTGAAATATAGATTGGGCCAGCCGGCACGATATCTTTCAGATACTCATGCTGTTTTAATATCTGTCCTGCATTGTTGTCAAAAAACACCTGTGTCAGCTCGTCAATTGAAATTTCATCTTCCCATTCTTGTGCATCTGATCGTCCTTCTTTGCATGCATTTTCTTTTGATGAATCTACACATTGAATGGATATCTTATGATTCAGGCATTGGAATTGGTATACACCATTCTGATCCTTGATATACGGATCTTTGACCAAAATCCTGAATGTAAAATCACTCTTTCCATGAAGGATCTCTCCCCACGCTGTGAGATCTGTGATCCTTGCCATAATCTTTGGTATTTTTTTCTCCTTTGGTTAAATTACCTTCTGTAATATAAATCTTCTTATTCTTATATCGATATTTTATCTCATTGAGCATATTCTCTGGCTGCGTTGAATATGCCCATCGGATATACACTTCATCATCTTCAAAACTCTCTGCAAAAACACCTGTCAATTGTTCTCCCTCATAATATACCATGAGGTTCCCTTCACCACTCTGGCTTTCTTTTGAAAGTCTTCTTAAATATTGCTTATCAGGAATTGTATAAATCTGATATGGCTGCATAAATTGTTCTAAAAATATAGTAATTCGGTCATATTCTTCTTCTGGTGCTGTGACAATTCTTGCATCTTGTTGTATTGCTGGAATTATCTTGTCCGAATCATTCATTGAATGAATCATCGTTTCTTCCCAGTCCATCACAAAGGTAAACTGAAATGGCTCATAATATGCTTTATTCGCCGGCATCAGATAAGTAAACGGCTGTCTCTTCTGATGCATGTCATTTAAGCACTTTGTAAGCATTGCTGCCATTATTCCTTGTCTTCTGTATTCTTTCCATACCGCTACAGCTACAATGTAATTTAATGTGTATGTCTTTTCCCCTGTTCTTATATGGTATGGATTCAAATGTATCATTCCTAAGATCTTCTGGCCTTCTCTTGCCAGAAGCACTTCATTGGATGCATAGACTTCTTCAAAATAATACTTTGCAAATTCTTCAGGATCTTCAAAAATCTTCTGATACATGTCATAGACTGGTTTTACTTCTTTCTCTTCCTGATAAATTAATTCCATATTATTTCCTCTCGTTTAGCAAACATACAGCTTGTGCGCTGATTCCAAGCCCTTCTCCTGTAAATCCTAAGTGTTCTTCTGTTGTTGCCTTGACGTTCACCTGATCTGGATCAACTTTGAGAACTTTGCTGATGTTTTCTTTCATCATTGGAATATAATTTAATAACTTTGGTCTCTGTGCGATCACTGTTGCATCAACATTTCCTACCTCGTATCCCTTGTCTTCAATCAGTTTCACTACTTCTTCTAATAATTTCATGCTGTCTGCATTATGATATGCAGGATCTGTATCTGGAAAATGTTTTCCAATATCTCCGAGTGCTGCTGCCCCCAGGATTGCATCTGTGATCGCATGCAGCAAAACATCTGCGTCTGAATGACCTAATAGTCCCTTCTCGTAAGGTACTTTTACGCCACCTAAGATCAGGTCTCTTCCTTCTACTAATTTGTGGACATCATATCCCGTTCCTACACGCATATATAAGTTCTCCCTTTTTTGTTTTTATTATAACATGATTAAATTTTTTTATCATCTTTTCGGCAAAATTTCTGGGGATGGTTTTGAAGAATTTTATTCATTATGTGATTGAGAAAAAGTGTAACTATCAGAAAGCCTTATAAGCATTTATAAAGAAAAAAGACATATTCCTAATGAATATGTCTTAGTTAAGTAGCGATGAGCAGATTCGAACTGCTGACACTACGGGTATGAACCGTATGCTCTAGCCAACTG
>ENA-OQDC01001608-OQDC01001608.1-human-gut-metagenome-genome-assembly--contig:-NODE-1608-length-10815-cov-3.510292_pt1 | contig 10815 bp, 12 predicted proteins | sample MGYA00242770_ERZ504601 | MGnify/ENA primary metagenome ERZ504601 (study PRJEB26092, sample SAMD00036305) | human gut metagenome | host: Homo sapiens | study: EMG produced TPA metagenomics assembly of...
GGGCAGAGTGCTTAATTGTAGCTGCCTTATATTATAATGGAATTAATTTTAGATGGTGGAAGTTAACAATTTAACTATTCATGACGATATTTTTATTAAGAAAGGCTAGGTTTTTTATAATGGATCAGTTATTGGATATTTTGACAGAGGTTAATTCAGATGTGGATTACGAAACATGCGATACACTCGTAGATGATGGAATTTTAGATTCTTTTGATATTGTATCAATTGTAGGTGAAATTAAATGACACATTTGATATCAATATTACTCCTGTTGATATTGTACCTGAGAATTTTAATTCAGCAGAAGCTATGTGGGATATGATTCAGCGTCTTTCTGAGTAATTAACATAATATATGGCTGTTCTTAGAGCGTGGTACGTTTAAGGATAGTCATTAATAAGTTAATTGAAGTTAGTATGTATGTAAGGCACGGAGGCCGAAGTCAGCAGACAAGGAGGAATGGTTATGGCAACAATTTCAGCTTATACTTCCAGTTCAATTTCAACATTGTTTTCTGGTCTTAATTCAAGCAGCAGTAATAACAGCTTTGGAATTGGAAGTCTTGATCTTAGTACTTACAATTCAATTAAGACAGGTGCTTACAAGCAGTTATTAAAGTCTTATTATGCTAAGAATCCTGTTTCATCAAACAGCAGTTCATCTAAGACAGATAACAGCAGTGCAACAACAATTTCATCACAGAAGATTAATGCGACTAAGACTAAGGATGCTTCAAAGGCAGTTGTTAATGATGCAACTGATTTAAGAAAGACATCTTTATGGCAGAAGAAGTCTGTTACTAATGAAGATGGAACAACAGAGAATAAGTATGACGCAGATGCAATCTATAAGGCTGTATCAGCATTTGTCAAAGATTATAATTCTATGATTGATGCGACAGGTGACTCTTCTGATACAAGTGTATTAAGAACAGCATCTAATATGGTTAATACAACCAAAGCTAATTCCAAGGTATTAAAGGAACTTGGAATAAGCGTTGACAGCAATAACAAGCTCGTTATTGACAAAGACACATTTATGGCAGCGGATATGTCAGTTGCTAAGTCGGCATTTGCTGGTGCAGGCTCATTTGGACAGTCTGTTGCTAACAGTGCAGCATCTATATACAGTAGTTCGGCTACTACATTAGCTAAGTTACAGACACAGAACCTTTATGGTTCTGATGGCAGCTACAGCTATGTTTCAGCTTCTGTATATAATCAGTTTACTTAAAAGAGAGGTTAAATATAATGGCATTATTAGATACATGGAGAAATCTTGCTTACCAGACAGAGATGGATAATAAGACAGCTAACGAATTCTGGGGAAGCTATTTTACACAGGAAAAGGCTATATATGAGCAGATTCTTGCAGATCCGGATACAGTAGTTAAAGGAACTGTTAAAGAACTTGCTGATAAGTATGGAGTGGAAGTGCTTCTTATGACAGGATTTCTTGATGGAATCAATGAACAGTCTTAAAACTCCTAATCCAATTGAGACAATGGAAGAGGATACAGAAGTAAGTCTTGATTATGACAAAGAAAAACTTTACTACAATATGGTTGCTTGTAAGGCAGATTGGTTATATGAGCTTCCACAGTGGGATAACCTTCTTGATGAAGCTACAAGAAAAGATTTATACAAGAAGCAGAAGTTATCAGGAACTATCGTTAAGGGCAAGAAGATTGGACGTAATGATCCATGTCCTTGCGGAAGCGGTAAGAAGTACAAACAGTGCTGTGGAAAGAACGCTTAATTGGTAATAAACAGTTTGTCGGTTAACCTGCAGGTAGTCTTAAGACTACCCGCAGGTCTTTTGAATTTATGCGAATTGGAGATAATATGGAAGCATATACAGGATTTGCCTATGTCTATGATGAGTATATGGACAATATACCATATGACGAATGGGAAGAGTATTTAGTAGAATTATTAAAAGAGAATGGTATAGACAAAGATAATACAGTTATAGACCTTGGCTGTGGTACAGGCACAGTGACAAGAATGTTGGATAAAGAGGGGTATAACTGCATAGGAGTAGATTTATCTGAGGATATGCTTTCTATAGCAAGTGACAAGACATATGACAGCGGACAGCAGATAATATACAGTTGTCAGGATATGAGGGATTTCGAAGTTCCATATGAGACAGATGCATTTATAAGTATTGGTGACTCAATGAATTATATAACAGCTAATGATGATTTGTGTGATGTGTTTAAATGTGTAAAGAAAGGCCTGAAACAGGGAGGAGTATTTATATTTGATTTAAAGACAATACATTTTTTTAAGGATATATTAGCTGATAATACATATGCTGAGAATAGGGAAGATTCAGCGTTTATATGGGACAATTATTATGATGAGGAAAGCTCTAACAATGAGTATGAGCTTGCCGTATTCGTAAGAAATGAAGATGGAACATTTGACAGATTTGAGGAAGAACACTACCAGCATGGTTTTACTTTGGGAGAAGTAGCTGATGCTGTAAAAAAAAGCGGGACTTAAAATCAGGAATGTATATGATGCATTTTCACATAATGCACCTGATGATAATTCCGAAAGGCTGTATTATATAATAGAAAAATAGCTGCGTGCCATTATGCACGCATATAAGCAATAAAGTATTATATAACAAAAGTAATAATGAGTTATGTAATACGCAGATAGTGAATCGTGCACTGAAATATGCACAGAAAAGAGGAATGTTATGAAAGACTATATAGTAAGAGCAACAGCCGCTAATGGACAGGTAAGAGCATTTGCGGCTACTACAAGAGGTGTTGTTGAAACAGCAAGAAAAGATCATAATACAAGCCCTATAGCAACTGTGGCACTTGGAAGACTTCTTACGGGTGCAGCTATGATGGGAATAATGATGAAGAATGATTCAGATATACTTACTGTCCAGATTAAGGGAAATGGACCAATTGGTGCGATGACAGTAACAGCAGAGCCTAATGGACATGTAAAGGGCTTTGTTGCCAATCCGGAGGTTATGCTTCCATTAAAGAATGGACATATGGATATAGCCGGTGCAGTTGGTATTGGTGTGTTAAGTGTAATTAAGGATATTGGCTTAAGAGAGCCTTATGTTGGAGATACTATTCTTATAACAAGTGAGATAGCTGATGACCTGACATACTATTTTGCAACAAGTGAGCAGGTTCCATCATCAGTAGGACTTGGTGTTCTTATGAATAAGGACAACACAGTAAGAGAAGCTGGCGGATTTATTATACAGCTTATGCCTAATGCAACAGATGAGTTTATAGACAAGCTTGAAAAGAGAATTAAAGAGATTAAGTCGGTTACTAATATGCTTGATGAGGGTATGACACCAGAGGATATATTAGAGCATATATTAGGAGATATGGATTTACAGATACTTGATACAGTTCCTACAGAATTCTACTGCAACTGCTCTAAGGAAAGAGTAAGTGCGGCTGTAATAAGTGTTGGTAAAGAGGAGCTTCAGAAGATGATAGATGAGGGCGAACCAATAGAGGTAAACTGCCATTTCTGTAACAGCCACTACAAATTTAGCGTTGATGAGTTAAAGGATATGCTTATTAAAGCAAGATAATGAATATAAATCAGCTATTTCTTGAATTTATTATATAATTGCTGTATTATTAATTTAATATGGATTGATTAAGCAGGAACTGTTTAGGAGGAACTTACTAATGGATAACGAGACTGTTTCAAAGAATTTTATTGAACAGATTATTGATAAGGATATTGAGGAGGGACATTGCCAGAAGGTAGTCACAAGATTCCCACCAGAACCTAATGGATATCTTCATATAGGACATGCCAAATCAATATTACTTAATTATGGACTTGCCAAGGAATATAATGGTCAGTTTAATATGAGATTTGATGATACTAACCCAACAAAGGAAAAGGTTGAGTTCGTAGACTCTATTAAGAAGGATGTTGAATGGCTTGGTGCTAAATGGAATGGAGATGTTCTTTTTGCATCTAATTATTTTCCACAGATGTATGAAGCTGCTATCAGACTTATCAAGAAGGGAAAGGCTTATGTAGATGACCTTTCAGCAGAGGAGATAAGACAGTATAGAGGAACACTTACAGAGCCGGGCAAGGAAAGTCCTTACAGAGAGCGTTCTGTAGAGGAAAATCTCAAGCTTTTTGAAGAGATGAAGGAAGGTAAGTATGCAGACGGAGAGAAAGTATTAAGAGCTAAGATTGATATGGCTTCTCCTAATATCAATATGAGAGATCCTATTATATACAGGGTTGCTCATATGACACACCACAGAACAGGTGATGAGTGGTGCATATATCCTATGTATGACTTTGCACATCCTATTGAGGATGCTGTTGAGGGAATAACACACTCTATCTGTACACTTGAGTTTGAAGACCACAGACCATTATATGACTGGGTTATTATTGAGACAGGATATAAGACATCACCAGAGGAAAATCCTAAGCAGATTGAGTTTGCCAAGTTATATCTTACTAATGTAGTAACAGGTAAAAGATATATTAAGAAGCTTGTAGAAGATGGTGTTGTAGACGGCTGGGACGACCCAAGGCTTGTATCTATAGCTGCTTTAAGAAGAAGAGGTTTTACACCAGAATCTATAAAGATGTTCGTGGATCTTGTAGGTGTTACTAAGGCACAGGGTTCAGTTGAATATCCTATGCTTGAATACTGCATAAGAGAAGACTTAAAGCTTAAGGTTAAGAGAATGATGGCTATTCTTGATCCTGTTAAACTTGTTATTGACAATTATCCAGAAGATCAGGTTGAATATATGGACGTTGCCAATAATCAGGAAAATCCAGAAATGGGAACAAGAAAAGTACCATTTACTAAAGAATTATACATTGAAAGGGAAGATTTTATGGAAGAACCTCCAAAGAAGTATTTCAGAATGTTCCCAGGCAATGAAGTAAGACTTATGAATGCTTATTATGTAACATGCACAGGCGTTGATAAAGATGAGAATGGCAATATTAATTGTATTCATTGTACTTACGATCCAGAGACAAAGGGCGGCAATTTTGCTGGAAGAAAAGTTAAAGGAACTATACACTGGGTATCAGCATCAAGGGGAATAAATGCTGAGGTAAGATTGTATGATAATATTGTAGACGAAGAAAAGGGTGTATACAATGAAGATGGTTCTATGAACATTAATCCTAATTCACTTACAATTCTTAAGAACTGTGTATTAGAGCCAGAGCTTGCTAATGCCAGGCCAGAGGACAGATTCCAGTTTGTAAGAAATGGATATTTCTGCGTTGACAACAAGGATTCAAAGGGGAATGTATTGGTGTTCAATAGAATAGTTTCATTGAAAAGCTCATTTAAACTTCAGAAGTAATTAATGCCATTATAATGGCAGTATGGGTAATGATATGGAAATCAAAGATGAAAAGTCTTATATATTTGATAAGACGATGAAATGCAATGTATGTAACAAAGAGTTTACTACTAAGCAGGTAAGAACTGGCAAAGCCAGATATACAGGAACTAACGACATACTTAAGCCATTGTATACAGGAATAGATAGTACGAAGTATGATATTATTATGTGTCCTCATTGTGGCTATGCGGCAGTTCCGAGAACTTATGGAAAGCTGACACCTAAACAGAGGCAGCTAATCAGAGATAATATTGAAGGTAAATTCAAGGTTACATGGAAGGAAGAGGACAGCTATTCTTATGATGTAGCGATAAGACGTTGTAAAATGGCACTTCTTACGGAGATGATAACAGGTACTAAGATAAGTGAAAGTGCGTATCTTTGTTTAAGATTAGCGTGGCTTTATGATGGCAGGATTGAAGAACTTAGAAGCCAGAATGCCAGTGAAGAAATAATTAACCAACACCTGAAATCCCAGCAGGAGTATATTCAGGATGCCTATAAAGGATTTAAGGAGGCAGTTCAGACACAATACCCTCCTATATGTGGTATGGATGAGAATACAATTAATTATCTGCTCGCCAGCCTTGGCATAAAATGCAAAGATTATGGTACAGCAAAGCAGTTTGCCTCATCAATAGTAACATCCAGGTCTGCACAGGCAGGTCTTAAGGAGAAGGCAAGGGGATTGTTAGGACAGATTAAAGCAAATGAATAGAATTAAGACAGTGTTTCAAAAGCTATGGTCATATGAGACATTTCATATATTCATGTATTCAATTGCACTAAATGCAGTGATTGAATGTCTTAATAACAGAGGATTAACAGGACTTTTGAAGATATTCACAAGTCCTGTTATCTTTCTTATGAACACCTTGATAATAATGACTACATTATCAATAGGGTTGTTCTTTAAGAGAAGAATATTTGTATATGTGCTTATGGCTGTATTGTGGATTATATTAGCATTTATTAACTTTGTAGTGTTGTATTCACGAAAGACACCATTTACAGCGATGGATATATATCTTATAAGTGATGCCATAAAGGTCATACCGCTGTATATTAATGTATTCCAGATGATACTTATAGTAGTCGGGATAATCGCAGTTATATCAGGGCTTGTAATGTTGTTTAAAAGAACAAAGGTGTATACACAGGAACTGCCATTATATAAGCAGTTATTACATTCAGGCTTTAAGTTTGCAGTGATATTCCTGCTTACATATGCGGTTGCGGCAAGCCTTATAATTAATGGATATGTACAGACACATTTTGGCAATCTTGCACAGGCATATAAGCAGTATGGATTTGTGTATTGCTTTACAAGCAGTATTAAAGACCGTGGAATAAGCAAGTCCAAGGAATATTCAGAAGAATATATTGATGGAATAAAAGATGAGCTTGATGAAAATGTACCTGACGCATCAGAGACTTCACCTAATATAATATTTGTACAGCTTGAATCATTTTTTGACCCTAAGCTTGTAAAGGGTGTTACATTTTCAAGTAATCCAACACCTAATCTTGACAGGATAATGAAAGAATATTCGTCAGGATATCTGTCAGTGCCTTGCTTTGGTGCAGGTACGGCTAATACTGAATTTGAGGTTCAGACAGGCGTTAACCTTGATGATTTTGGACCAGGTGAATATCCTTACAGGACAGTTATGCAGTCAAAGACGTGTGAGTCAGCCGCTTATGATTTAAGAAAGCTTGGCTATTCAACACACGCAATCCATAATAATGATGCAACATTTTATGACAGATATAAGGTATTCTCACATCTTGGATATGATACTTTTACATCTATTGAATATATGGATAGTGATTATCAGAAGACGCCACTTGGCTGGGCTAAGGATAAAATGCTTACAGCACAGATAAAGAAGGCTCTTGACTCAACAGAAGGAGCAGATTATATATTTACTATATCAGTTCAGGGACATGGAGATTATCCAACGACAATGCCAGAGGGCTTTATTCCAGGAATAACAGTTTCAGGATTTTTTGATGAAGAGGAACAGGTACAGTTCGAGTATTATGTTAACCAGATTCACGAGATGGATACATTTATAGGTGAACTTACTAATATGTTATCCAGAAGAAATGAAGAAACCGTACTTGTTATGTATGGCGATCATCTTCCAACATTTAATTTCACTAATGATACTATGGAGAATGGTGATATATACCAGACAGAGTATTTTATATGGTCTAATTATGGTTTAGAGAAGAAAGATATTGATCTTCAGGCATATCAGCTATCAGCTGCAGTATTTGACAGGCTTGGAATATCAGAAGGTTATATTATGAAGTTCCATCAGGCAAAGCATAATGATGCTGATTACCTTAAGAAGTTAAAGGTACTTGAATACGATATATTGTATGGTGATAAACAGATATATGACGGAAAAGTTCCTTATGTAGCCACAGATTTAAAAATGGGAATTGACGATATTACAATAGATGAAGTGTATGATTATAAGGATTATGTATGTATAAGCGGTAAGAATTTCAATGATTTCAGCACTGTATACATTAATAATAAAGAGCAGGAAAATGCAGAGCTTATAAGTAGTACAATGATAAGAGTACCTAAACGCAGTATCAAATCAGGAGATGAAATAGCAATAGCCCAGAGAGGCAATGATAAGATAGAGCTTGGAAGAACCACATATATTGTGCCAAATTAATTAGAATTATAATAAATAAATTGACACTAACAATTGAAAATGTTAATATGAAAAAGGTGTAATCACCACATATTAAATTTGGAGGTACTTGAAATGAAAGGTACAGTAAAGTGGTTCAATAACCAGAAGGGTTACGGCTTTATAAGTGATGAGTCTGGAAAGGATGATTTTTGTTCATTATTCAGGACTTAATATGGAAGGTTTCAAGTCTTTAGAGGAAGGTGCTGCTGTTGAGTTTGATGTAACAGAAGGTGCTAAGGGTCCTCAGGCTGTCAACGTAACAAAATTATAATCCGAATGGTTTGCAGTGTGCCTTTTCCTGATTTATATATAGATTTTTGAAAAGATATATTGTTATACAATTAAGATTATTAAAGAGCAGTCGCTTCTGGGTGGCTGCTCTTTTGTATATAGTGGAGCTGATTATTATAATTTTTTTTATATATAGTTAATTGTATAAGAAGTGCATTGTATGTTAGAATTAATAACAGATAAATATTACGGAGGAATTATTGTGGAAGAATATGGTATCAGTTTAGAAAATGGAATACCTGCAGGAGCAGAGAATATGCTGTCAGCAGGCGGAATTCTTTTATTATCGGCATTTATAGTGCTTACTATAGTTGTCATTAAAAGGTGGAATGGACGTTTTGTTAATGTGCTGGCTGGTGCATTTGCATACTCAATATTTGTATTTATATGCTGTAACCTGATTATGTCAGCACTTGCACTTATTCCATCAATAGATGAAGCATTTACTAATAACAGTACAGCATATACAGTTGTATATTCAATTCTTGCGGCTGTTGCAATGACATTTGCAAGATATGTATTGTGCAGGTTTATGAATGGGAGATTTGAAAGAAAAGGCGATATATATTTATCAGGTATAGGTCTTGCTTTAGGTGATGGAGTTCTATATGGACTTACAGTCATATCTACAATGTCAATAGCCACAGCTATTAACAATGAGGGGATTGATGCAATGATGGCAGGACTTACACAGAATGATACAGAAACATTTTACCAGACACTTGGTAATCTTGTTAATGCACCATCATATTTGTGGTTATTAATGGGAATAGCCTTCACACTTGATGTTATTCTTTCTATAGCACTCAGTGCTGCTATACAGGCATATGTTAAGGGTGTGGCTTCTTATATGACAGGCTGTTATGTTGCAATAATACAGTTTGCAAGTTATATATCATTCCAGATATTTGATTACAGTTCGCCAGTATCAATAATAGTCTGCTTTGTTATTAAGATGGTTATAGATATTGCGGCAATAGCATATGTGTTCAAGGTTGTTGTCAGGGAGATGAATTACGCTAATGACTGATATAGTAACTGGTTTAACAACAGAAGAGGTAAATAAATTAAAAGAGCAGGGTTTAGATAATATTCCTGTAGGCAATCAGTCTAAGACAATAGGACAGATAATCGCAGGAAATGTATTTACATATTTTAACTTTGTATTTGCGGTATTTGCAGCACTTTTAATTCTTGTAAGGTCATATATTAATATGACCTTTTTGCCTATTATATTGCTTAATACTATACTTGGTATAGTACAGGAAATAAAAGCCAAGATAGTATTAGACAGGCTTACTGTTGTTAATGCCCCTAGAACTAAGGTTATAAGGGACAGTGCTGTATCAGAGGTTGATTCAGTTACACTTGTTAAAGGCGATGTATGTATATTCACAGCAGGCAACCAGCTCAGTGCCGATGCCATACTTGCAGAGGGCTGTGTCAGAGTTAATGAGGCAATGGTAACAGGTGAATCTGACGAAGTTATTAAAAATAAAGGAGACATATTATTATCAGGAAGTTATATTGTATCAGGAGAATGTAAGGCAGTTCTTACGCAAGTAGGCCATAAGGCGTATGCGGCAAGACTGGCATTGGAAGCCAAGGCAGGGCGTAAGAAAAAAAAGGACCGATATGATGAAATCTTTGGATAATCTTGTAAAAATAATTGGAGTTGTAATAGTTCCACTTGGAATTATTATGTATTTGCAGAGCCATTTCTTTCTTGGGCATACTATAAAGAATAGTGTTGTATCTATGGTTGCCTCACTGGTAGGAATGATTCCGGAAGGTCTGTATCTGCTTGCCAGCGTGGCTTTAGTAGTCAGTGTCAAGAAGCTAGCCAGGAGCAATGTATTAGTACATGAGATGAATTGTGTGGAGACACTTGCAAGGGTTAATGTGTTGTGCGTTGATAAGACAGGTACAATTACAAGACCGGATATGTCTGTAAGTGATGTTGTATTTTTAAAGGACAATGTAGGAAAGCTTATTGCAGGAGTTGCCGGCAATATGGATGATGATAATGAAACGATGAAAGCGATAAAGAATTATTACCATATTACGGGCAGGGATAATAGTGCAGAGAGAGTATACTCATTTTCTTCACAGAACAAATACAGCGGAGCAGTATTAGATGGCAGATGTTATATATTCGGTGCACCTGAATATGTACTGCTTGATACATATGCAGAATATGAGGATATATTTGAAAGATATTCAGGACACGGAGAAAGAATACTTGTATTTGGCGAGTGTGCGGGTGACCCTTGCGGTAATATTATAGAAGAAGCGGTTAATCCTTATGCTTTTATAATATTGGAGAATGAGATAAGGGATACAGCCAAAGAAACATTTGGATACTTTGCTTCGCAAGGTGTGGATATAGTTGTTATATCC